>Ga0041059_1000356_pt1 | contig 33373 bp, 31 predicted proteins | sample AraColnosormetaG_FD_56232 | JGI IMG/M metagenome (GOLD analysis project Ga0041059, IMG submission 56232) | Arabidopsis roots microbial communities from North Carolina, USA - Col MF nosort | ecosystem: Host-associated > Plants > Roots > Unclassified | place: USA: North Carolina | collected...
AAAAAAAAAAAAAAAAAAAAAAAAAAAAAAAAAAAAAATCCATTTGTAAAGAAATTTCACTTTAAATATAAGATGGATTTTTTAAAAAAGATCTAGAAAATCTAGCGAAATAGATTTTTTTTTAATTGGTTTAATTAAGACGCTCATTTTATTCACACATGTCGATCACAGTTGTATGAAATTTGTTTGCTTGTTAATAATGGCATCTCCATTAATGGTATCTCCATTGTTTTTGATGTATCTTTTTTTTTCATATTACGTTGGGCCGAGTTTGCAATAGACATGAACCCAGTTATATGGTTCAATACCAAATATACATGTACCCAAGATCATGTAATTAACCAACATCTGAAACCGTTTTAACCCAACCCCTCATCCAATTGCACTATTAATATCTAAACCGAGATTTTACGAAAATCCTTTACAACGGCTACACTTTCGAATATTTTGACCGAAGGTATATTTAATATTTCCATCAAAATAAGTTGTAGATTTTAAATCAGTAAATGAATAGTTACTAAAATTTGAATTAGTCACTTCCACAAGTTAACATTTTGAAACTGGTAAAAAGTCACTCATTTTCTCTCGTCAACGATTGTATCAAAAGTGCCTTTACTTTTGGTCTCGATTGACACTTTATTTTCAACGATAATCCTTAAAGCGAAAAGATCCCAAACTCGAACCAAAAGGTAATCTAAACCTGATAAATGGAAAATCTGATATGGACACTCCTAAATTCATGGTAACATAATTGCTGACGTGTGACGGTGTTATTCAAGGGAGGCATCGATCGATCGTCTCTTGCGTGGGACCACATCATCCGTGCATACATTACATATCTCATATTTTTTTACATAAACAATGTAACAAAAAATCTTCCAAAGATCTTGAAATTCAATTCAATCGAGGTACCCACCAAAAAAATAAAGCATTGTATTTGTAACCTTCAAAAGAAACAAAATCCAACGAGACTAAAATCAATTAAATATTAAAGAAATGTAAATGGACGGTGGCTTTGGTGCATGAAAAGAGGTGTGAAAAAGGTTTCGGTTATAGTAACCGAAACCGAAACATCGAACTTCGACAACGATTTTAACTCAATAATCAATCGACATAGCATTTATTGAGCCTTACGTGTTCTGTTTTCTTCCTTAGTGAAGTACCCACACTCACTTCACATGGTCTTCACGTCTTAGCTAAGCTAGGCCCTACTCATTGACATTTATGTCATTTCTTGTGTATTTATATAAACCCTAGAGTTAAAGGACAGAACAAAGCATAACTCGAATAGCTAATTTTCGTCATCATTTCTTGAGATGTATATGGCCTCACTGTCTCCGAGACTCCACAAAGCGTACAAAGCTAGATGTGTTAGCTTACCGGTTCGGTCTCATCCGAGTGTTAGGAGGATTCAAGAAGTGGTCTCCAAGGTTAGAGCTTTGGGGTCTTCTTCGTTAGACTCGAGGACAATAGTCCGTGACAGTCTCTCTGGTCTCACCGAGCTTTACAGATGTTTAAGTGAAGATCTCTTCAAGTCTTCTTCTGAAACTCAACAAGCCCTTCTTAATGGTGATGGTTTGATGGAAGAGCTTCTTGAAGTATCACTGAAATACTTAGAGGTTTGTGGAGGAGCTAAGGACGCAGCTTCGAGGATCAAGAAGATTGTTGTCGAGCTTCAGTCTGCTTTGAGAAGGAGCAAGAAAGGAGGTGAGTTTAGCCTCGAGAGTGACGTGGATGCTTATGTGGCGTCTAGGAAAGAGATCAAGCAGGAGATCAAGAAGTATATGGTAATGTCGAAAGAGACAGATGCGTCTTTGGAGAGTGTTTGGTGTGATGGCGATGATCAAGAGATGAGTGCTTTAGTTAGAGTGATGCAAGAGACGAGTGTAATGACTTGTTTCGTCTTACGCTCGGTCTTCTCGTTCTTGTCGTCGCCTAAAGGGTTAAAGACTAAGAATCATCATCACCACAAAGGTTGGGGGATTGTTATGAAGCTTGTGAAGAAAGGAATAGAACATCATCACCAGGAGAAAAGAGATTACGAGACGGGATTTTCTTGTCTCGTGCTTGAAGCTATGGAATCTGAGCTTGGGAAGCTCGTTGTGATGATGACAAGGGAAGATCAAGAAGAAGAGAAAAAGATTAGTGAAGAAGTATCTGAGAGGGTTCAATGTGCATTGGTTAGATCCGAAGGTGTAGAGGCAGCCATGGAAGAGCTTGAAGAGGGACTTGAAGGATTGTTCAAGGTAATGATACAAGCTAGAGTCTCTCTTCTTAACATCCTCTCCACTTAAAATGGATCAGATTCGAATTTCTTGGTCTGGATTGGAAATAAGTTAGTTGCTACTTGACCAGTCGATTGGTTTTAAAATCTTGGTTTGGTTTTTGTTTGTTTGTTCTTGTATGTTGTGAGAGAGAGTTTAAACATGCGTCCATGTTTTAGAGGATGTGTGTTTGTTGTAAGTGTGTAACCCGTTCAGGTGTGAAAAACTCTTGTAAAGTTTTATGTACGTAAGCATCTTTATTGCACAAATAAAAGAGGTGTCTTTTAACAATATTTTAAAAAATTTAAACAACAAAATATTAATAGTTAAATATGAAAGGTCTTTAATTTTAAGACATCTTTTTCAAAAATGTTTCCACAAAGACACTTAAGACACAGTGTCTAAAATTTAAGGACACACAAACATTATAATGTTATATACTTTTATATATATTAATTTTATTCGTGGGAAGACCCTCTCTAATGATGTGGGATGGAGATGACCTAAATATCTATTATTTTACCACGTAGAACGATAAATTTAAGGAGAGAAAGACGAAATGCAAAAGCACTAACTTTAATGTTTAGAATAGGATAAATTACTGAATAGTATTATTTTTTCGTAAGAAAAGCAATTTAGCTATATAGCATAGCGTTGAAGTAAATAATTAATCAAATGTCACAATTTTCTCAAAATGAAAAACCAAAAAGAAATGGGCTAAAATTAAAGAGGCAAAAGTAATCATATTAAAATGTCATCCAAAAATTACATAAACAAACAAAATCATCCATTGATATCGAGAATGTCATGAATTTTGCTGGTAGACTTTTGACAAACCTTTCTTAGAATTGATAATGACAGGAACTTTTGTTAAATGACCCAACTTAACATTTTATTTTCTTATTTTCCTTAGAAAATTAGTCGATAAATCTTTCACTTTCTTTTGAAATAATGAACCATTAAAAATAGAATTCAGTGGCTAAAAATGGGATTGAGAGTGAGCGCCACATACGGTGGCAGTACTTCGAAAGAATTTATTTGTCTTAGTTTGATTCACACAATTCTCACTTAAGTAGGAAACCATATTAAACACTAGTACTTTTACAATTTAGTTGGAGGCGTTAGGACAAACGCAATAACAGCCTGTACCAAAACATAATTCTTTGCATTTTGGCGTACAAAAACTAAGCTCATTTTGCTTAATCGATAGTGGAGCTTCATGATGCACAGATGCTTCACTAGTGGTTAGAGATTGAAGATTAGGACAAACGCAATAACAACTTGTAGCAAAACATAACTCTTTGCATTCTGGCGTACAAAAACCAACTCCATTTTGTTTAACCAATATTGAAGCTTTAAGATTCAGAGAAGTTTTTTCAGATAAGAGACGTTTCGCCTCAGCAATCTGAACTGTCACGGATACCATCACTACAAGATATAAATGTAGTAAACATTAGTAACACAATACAATTCTTTATAACCATATCATTATACTACAAAAACATTAATTTTACCAGTAAAAGCTAAAAGGATGATGAAAGCAGACTTGGATGAAAATTTTCCCATCGTCGTAGAAAGATTATGTTTCTTCTTGATAACTTTTTTAGACTTACTAGAAAGAGTTGGTGAAGAAAACGATGTGATATAGACAATGTTGTATAACGTTTTTTATAGGACAGAGAAAGTGTACTAATTTAGGAAGATTAATATCAAATTGTTGCTTTGTGGTGAAAATTAAAATGATATCGATAATGAGATAAGATAAGATCAAATCTCCTAATATGGTCGACAATCCAATTGACAATTGTTACCTAATAAGATTTCTACTATTAATGAGAAGATCTTCAAATTATTCGCTGTATTGATAAAAGTTTTTAAAAAGTTAGTTTGACTCAAAAGAAGCCCATTACCAAAGCCCATCTAAGCCCATTATGTAATCAATCAACAAGCCACGGTGTTGCTTAGGATGCTGCTCGTTGGGTTTTTGGCAACGTGTGTAAGATACAACGGCTATATTTTGACATGGTCCAAGTCCAGCTATCATAAGTCGGTGTGTTCTTGTGGGACCTCTAAAAGAGCGTTACTTTCCTAATTTCAGCGGACCGTTACATACACACTCGCACACACTAGCCTTCGTCTTCTTCTACATCTCTTTCTTCTTCTGTGTCAGAGACGCTGTGGTGAAAAGAAAATGACGGCGGCCGAAGTAGCTTCTGCGCAGACCAAGAAGCTCATGAAGTTTAGTCTTTCTCTCTTCCGTCGTGGCTTTAACTCCTCTAAATGGTACTCAATTTTATTTGATTTGATGCTTCTTAGATTCCTAAATTCACTCAATCTGCTACACTGCGAAGAAAAATCTTGTATTGAATGTTTTTTCCGTGTTTGATTTTGGGAAGTTGGAAAAAGTTAGGTTTTTTTAGTGTGTTGATGCTTCTTAGTTCTGGGTATTCTCAGTTTCTTAATTTTGTAGAAAAAAACAAAAACTTTGATCTGTGTTTGAGAAATTTCCGATCTGGGCTTTTCTAAGATGTAAGTATCTGATTAAAGTCTGTTTTTTTTTCAATCGGCAAAAAGCAAAACGGCGGCGAAGATGGCTGTGGCTCGTATAAAGCTTATAAGGAACAAGAGATTAGTTGTGGTGAAGCAAATGAGGCGTGACATCGCTGTTCTTCTTCAATCCGGTCAAGATGCCACTGCTCGAATCAGAGTATTTCACTTTCCTGGTTCACTTTGTTAGAGTTTTCCCTGGATCGTTCAATTCAATGAAGATTTTGCTTTTTTTGACAAATTTAGGTTGAGCATGTGATAAGGGAACAGAACATTCAGGCAGCAAACGAAATCATTGAGCTTTTCTGTGAACTTATTGTTTCTCGTCTCACTATCATCACTAAGCAAAAGTATGTTCATATCTACTATCAGTTTTCATTTGTCTCTTTGCTTTGCTTCAGTTTGGCTTCTTATATGTGTATGTGTTTGGCTTTCTTTTAGGCAATGTCCTGTGGATCTTAAGGAAGGTATTGCTAGTTTGATTTTTGCTGCGCCTAGATGCTCTGAAATTCCTGAGCTTGGAGATCTTAGAGACATCTTTGCGAAGAAATATGGGAAAGATTTTGTATCTGCTGCTACTGATTTGCGTCCTAGCTGCGGTGTTAACCGGATGGTAACTAAATCATTCATGTTTCTGATTAGTCTAACTTGAACTGTGATTCGTTTTTAGATGCAAGATGAAATCGAACTTGTTTTCTTCTTTCTTGTGCGTTTGTAGTTGATTGATAAGCTTTCGGTTAGAAATCCCGGTGGAGAATACAAACTGAAAATCATGAAGGAAATTGCAAAGGAATTCCAGGTTGATTGGGATACTACAGAGACAGAGCAAGAACTTCTCAAACCTCAAGAAGAAAGCATAGTATGTCTCTTAATCTCCCCTCTCAACTTCCTCTTTCATTATTCAAAATCAGAATCTTAGAAGCTGTGTTCTTCTTGCAGGACGGGCCACGTAAGTTTGTTAGCGCTTCAAGCTTACCAGTTAATCGTGCAGCTATCAACGAGCCTATTGATCCTACCAAAGCAGTGCCAAGGTATGTATCCATTCCAGTCGTTAGCTTGAAATAAGGGATCTGAAACAATGAAGTCTTATTGTTGTTTTGCTCATCAGATCGACTAGTAGCATGAGCATCAACACGCATTATCATGACACCGAGTCAGCAGCGGAAGCAGCTACAGAATTAGCCAAACAGGCAGTTGCAGCAGCACAAGTAGCCTCCTTATTAGCTACCAGAAGAGACAGCAGCAACAAGGAGTTCTCTGTATCTTCTGATCATTCAACACACCAGAAGGATTCACAGTACATGGATCATCATCATCATCATCCAGGTTCAAGAAGACAATCACGAGACTCCGAAACAAGTTCCTATTACGCAAAACCTGGTGCAGAAAACAGAGGAATGGGTAGGAGACACAGCTACAACAATCCGGGTATTAATGAATCTGACTACGAGGAAGAGTATACCAATACCGAAGCAGAAGCAAAAGAAACAATGAGGAGGAGACACAGCTACAACCCTCGATCAGTTCCTCCTCCTGCAACTTCTGAGATCAAGTTTGATGAGTCAGACTACTACGAGGAAGAGACAGAGCCAGATGAACCATCACAGGGTCGTGTTTCTTCTCTCCCGCCAAACCGAGCACCGCCTCAGGCTCCTCAGTCCGGTGAGTCCAGACAGGACTCGAGCGGTCACCAGGTTCACCCAAAACTGCCTGACTATGATATTTTGGCTGCACGTTTTGAAGCAATCAGACACAGTAAAGGGCCATTGATCTGAAGCCAATAACTTCCACTACTGCTATATACATAGAAAGAAATCATGTACGGGATAATGCAACTATCATGTTTAGTTTTGTTTATGAAGAGGAAGAAGAAAGATGCATTTTTTGTTTACTGAGTACTTTACTATATATAACGGTTCGGTTTTGTTATGATCTTGTCTAAAAGACTAAAACTATAGTTAAACCGGTCCAGGAAATCTAAATTGGAAACTGGCTTTTCAGAAATCCAAAGTATTGTATAGATTCAGTGCAAAACTGTAACCGGAACAATTAGTTATTAATCTTCATACTAGGGAATGCTTATCTAATTTAATGGTGCTGCAAGAGTGGAGACGAAAGTAGAATTCGGACAAAAATCAGAAACCAAGATGAAGATTTCATGGACATTATACTTCACAGGGGACAAATCTGTGCCTTAAACTTAACTGGCGCAATTTGGTGGATTAGTTTATCACAGCTCAGCCTCGTTGAATTCACACCTTCAACTCCAATGGACTACTACTACGAATATGATAGTTGCAAAGACAAGAGATTCGTGGAGTATTGTGAATTTGTGGAGATCTATGCATTATTAATCAACTTTGCGCAAAGGAAGCTTATATCGAGAGGACCATTGGTTTTAAGGTTTTTATTAGATGGAAGAGGATTTGGCAAATTGGGTTGAGGTTAGTTCCTTGGAAGACAAGGCTCTCATTGTAGCAAAATCTTTTATTTCATTTAATGTCATTTATAATTTATTAACAAAAATTGGCCGAACTAAATTAAGAAAACTTTATATAAATATTAATATATATATAATGTCATTGGTATAAAAGAGACTTTTATTAAGAAGGAAAATAAATTATAAACTTCAAAAAGTGCATCTTAACATTTAATTTTTTTTCCACTTATTGACACTTTTTTGGTCTATATAGAAATTTGGACTAGACAATAAATAAAAATATTCACCAATAAACTAATCTTAGTCAAGTCAAGAAGTGAAAATTAATTGTTAACAATACTTTCCTATATAAAGGGTATTGATATATTATGGTTGACCAAGGAAAAGGTAAGTTCCTATATTTTCTACAAGAGATTTATTTTCCTTGTCACATTTATAATATATATACATACCTTATTTCGATTTGTCCATAGATTTTTCAGATTATTCGAATCTTAGGGTTTCAACAAACAAAGAGAGATGAGTGAAGCCACCGTGTGGTCTGATTTACCCGGAGAACTCCTCGATCATATAGCCAACGGTCTCTTCTCCAAAGTCGAGCTTCTCCGATTCCGTAGCATCTGCAAAACCTTCCGTTCTGCGGTTGACTCCGACAAGAATTTTCTCGACCACCTCAAACGCAACCGTAGACGCCTTCTCTCTCCTTACAGTACTGGTAAAACGTGTTCGCTCTCTCCCGCAGCTTTCTATCGAGTGGTTCTGTCGTCATATCCGGACAAAGGATGGCTTATCAAACTCCAAGATGCCTATGTCTCCTCTCAAAAGCAGCTCCTTTCTCCTCTCTCTCGTTTCTCCATCAAATCATCTGGCAAAACCCTAGATCTCTTGGAGTTCACGGTTTCAGAGATTCATCAATCTTACGACGTGGAATACTTATATTATAATTCGACTAGAGCATCGTTTAATTTCGCTAGAGTTGTTCTAGCAGAGGACTTTGTTTTCATAGTTGATAACTACAAGAAAATCTGGTTGTGCAATAGTAACGAAAGTGATAGTCATTGGGTAAGAATCATGGATGAAGAAGTTAAACTTTTCTCGGATATTGTATTTCACAAAGGTTATATGTATGCCTTAGACTTAACAGGAGCAGTTTGGTGGATTAGTTTATCTGAGTTTGGAATATTTCAATTCGGACCTTCAAGTACTCCAATGGACTACTGTGACATTGATGAGTGCAAAGACAAGAGGTTCGTTGAGTATTGCGGAGATCTATGCATTGTTCATCGATTTTCTAGGAAATTTCGCATAAAGCGAGTTGATATAGATATGACAGTTGGTTTCAAGGTTTATAAGATGGACGAGGAATTGGTTGAATATGTTGAGGTTAAGTCTTTGGGAGATAAGGCTTTTGTGATGGCTACAGATAGTTGTTTCTCTGTCTTGGCGAGAGAGTACTATGGATGTTTGGAGAATTCGATCTATTTTACAGAGCAAAACAATGTTAAAGTGTTCAAGCTTGGTGATGGTAGTATCACTAACATGGTTGATTCTTCTTTTCAGAGTTGTTTTCAGATGCTTATTCCTCCTTTAGTTTGATCATGTTTTTCTCTTGAATTTTGATTTCTTTTTCTCTTGTGTCCATTAGAGTAAAAATTGTATTCTTGGTTTTAGTTTTGCTTGTTACTCTTTTTTTTTCTTTCATATTTTTCTGATTTTGTTATTTGTTACTTACTTTGCTAAGTAAACTAAAATTACAAAAGGAACAAGTGAAATTTGCATACTCTGAGAGAACTTTTTTAGAGTATACTTGGTGCATCGATTACAGAACCTTCTGCATGTTACTCAGGGCGAATTGACTCCTTATTAATAACCGATCAAAACGATGTGATATGTGCCATGCACAATTGATCACTACTATAAACCATTAGATTGTTATCAATCATTTTTTCTAGACATTATAGATTTCCGATTAGTAAAACCAAAACTTTAACACAACCAGGAATTAACGATTACCAAAAAGCAACAGGGAAAAAAAAACATTTACCGAAAATATCAATTATCGTTTATTGTCGACCGGTTGACTAAATTATGGTTAGATTGATCTTTTTTGGTTTGGTTATCGAGTATCGACCGATAGGTAAGCAGTCAAACGGCGTCGTTTCTACATTCCGAGAATCGCCTTCTTCACTTTCCGCGAGCGTCTAGAGGAAGCTGTCGACAGATTCTTTGAAATTTGCCCAGAATCGATGAAACAATCATAAGCACTCGAAATATCGTCTCTAAAAATTTTTTAGTTTCCTCCAGGCGTTGATAGGTGATCAGAGATATGAAGAAATCGCCGTTGCCGGTGCAGAATGTGCAGAGCTCCGATAAGAACGTTGCCGGAAAAGAAGCATTGGTGAAGCTTTTGAGATGGCATTTCGGTCATGCAGATTTCAGAGGGAAGCAATTGGAGGCTATTCAAGCTGTTGTATCTGGTAAGTCGTAATTTTTCTCTTTTACTCCGGAGAAAATTAGAATGATTGTTTTAGAATTCTCTGTTTTGTGATTGATGAGATTAGGAAGGGATTGCTTTTGCTTGATGCCAACGGGAGGAGGAAAATCGATTTGTTATCAGATACCTGCATTAGCTAAACCTGGAATCGTCCTTGTTGTGTCTCCTTTGATTGGTAAATCTGTTTTTTTTCCCTGATTCGTTAATGGAGAATCTCTGTTTTGATTGGTCTCTCTAACGATGTGCTTTGTTTCTCGTGTTTTTCAACTTCTCAGCTTTGATGGTAAGTGCATTGTCCTTTTCTTATTGTGTTCTTCTCTTTTAAGCTTTTTTTTGTTAATGGTTTTTGAAGAAACGTTTTTTGTTTCTACTTAGGAAAATCAAGTAATGGCGCTGAAGGAGAAAGGTATTGCTGCTGAGTATCTCTCATCTACCCAAGCTACACATGTTAAGAACAAGGTGATTTGGCTATTGTGTGTTTTTTGGTCTCTGTGTATATATCTATATACGACCTGACTCTATGCTTTGTCTATTATCTGACCTCTTTCACCAGTACTCTTTCTTAAAATTCTAAATTCATTCCATGTGCTTTGCTATAACATTGATAAAATCACTGGGATGATTGTTTTACTTGAGTATTTTATGTTGATAATTCCTTGACTTTGGTTTAGATCCATGAAGACCTTGATTCTGGAAAACCCTCAGTAAGATTGCTGTATGTTACTCCAGAATTGATTGCGACGAAAGGGTTTATGTTGAAGCTGAGAAAACTCCATTCCAGGGGTTTGCTAAATCTTATAGCTATAGACGAGGTAAGGCCTTGTAATGCCTATACTAGAGTAACCAGGAAAGCTTAAGGTGTTTGACGTGAATGTTGGCTTTAATTTTCTTGAGTGTTTATTTGATTTTTCAGGCGCATTGCATCTCATCATGGGGCCACGACTTCAGGTTCATAATTGGTGATTATGTCAGTATTCTTGTCCATGGGCTTACTATAGTCTAACTTGTGTTCTCACATTACAGACCTAGTTATCGTCAACTTTCAACCTTGAGAGATTCTTTGGCAGATGTTCCGGTGTTGGCTCTAACTGCTACTGCTGCTCCCAAGTAATTTTCCATTTCAGTGCTTAAAAAACATGTGCGTAAATTTTAGATCTTTTTCTCAACATCAATTCTTTGCAGAGTACAAAAGGATGTTATCGACTCCTTGAATTTGCGGAATCCTTTGGTCCTCAAGTCTTCTTTCAATCGCCCAAATATCTTCTATGAAGGTTTCTCATCGAGCTCCTAGTTTGTTTAATGATATTTTCTCTCTGTAAACTGTTATGAAGTATTCCAAATATTGTTTTGTTTTAGAATCTTTCATTACTATAGAAAGGATTTTCTAGATTTGCTTTCCTATCATCTAAATAAGTTTTTGTTCGTGCAGTTCGTTACAAAGATCTTTTGGATAATGCTTATACTGATTTGGGCAACTTGCTCAAGTCATGTGGAAATATTTGTGCAATTATCTATTGCCTTGAGCGTACAACCTGTGATGACTTGTCTGTTCATCTTTCCAGTATTGGGATTTCTTCTGCGGGTAAAAATTCGTCCCATCTACCTCTATCTGCTTCAATATTGAGTGACAAGCGCTGACATTTACTTATCCATATATATGCAGCCTATCATGCAGGACTCAATAGTAAAATGAGGAGTACTGTTTTAGATGATTGGCTGTCCTCCAAGAAGCAAATTATTGTTGCCACAGTGGCTTTCGGGTATGAATAACTCTGTGAATTACCTTGCATTTGGTTCCTGGGTTCATTATGATCATCTTCTTTACGCCTTATTATGTTTGGGAGCTCGTTGGGGCACGTGGTAAACTTCTAACGGTTTTTCTTCAGAATGGTAAACAAAGATTCTTTCTCATGTTGCATCTGTTTAATTGTGTACTTCTTATGTACTGTAGCATGATGAGACTACTGACTTTCTAGGGCATAGATAAGAAGGATGTCAGAATGGTTTGCCATTTTAACATTCCAAAATCAATGGAATCTTTCTATCAAGAGTCTGGTAGAGCAGGTCGGGATCAATTACCTTCAAGAAGTGTATTATACTATGGTGTAGATGACAGAAAGAAAATGGTAACGTTAAACGGGTTATGACAAGTTTTGGCTTCACAAGTTTCATTCTACGTGTAAGTTCTATAGCTTACTCTACTAACTCTTTGCTAGGAATATCTTCTGCGGAATTCGGAGAATAAGAAATCCTCATCCTCTAAGAAGCCTACATCTGACTTTGAACAGGTAAATGCTTTCTTGTTTCTTCTAGCCTCTATGTATTTTAGTTTAAACTTATTTCTCCATGTATTTAGATTGTGACGTACTGCGAAGGTTCTGGATGCCGAAGAAAAAAGATTCTTGAGAGCTTTGGTGAAGAGGTGTGATTTGTATTTTACTGATGATTCATGAATCAACTATCAAAGTAAGCTGCTGATTTTCTAGTTGCAAACAGTTTCCTGTGCAGCAATGCAAAAAAACGTGTGATGCATGTAAGCATCCTAATCAAGTTGCTCATTGCTTGGAGGAGCTTATGACCACTGCCTCCCGAAGACACAATTCTTCTCGAATTTTCATCACCAGGTTTTGCTTTTAACCGAATCTAAATGTGCTGCGAGGTATACAGAGTCTAACTGAACCCCATGCCCATTCTTTTGAAAGCTCGAACAATAAGACCAATGAGGGACAGTACTCTGAGTTCTGGAATCGTAATGAAGATGGAAGCAATTCCAATGAGGAAATATCAGATTCAGATGGTAACTCCTTTATTGATATTTACTTGCATGCATATCCAATCTTTTCGAGTAAACTTCTTGTAGCTTTAATTTCTAACTCACATGTTGAGTCATCTACACCCAGATGCCACTGAGGCTGCCAATAGCGTAACAGGACCTAAACTATCGAAAAAGTTGGGACTAGACGAGAAATTGGTTTTACTGGAGCAAGCTGAGGAAAAGTACTACGAAAGGAATAAACAGGTTTGGTAACAAATTCACCTCATCTTCTTTAGAAACAAGAAGTTAACATCATTTCCAGTTTAACCTATCAAAGCCTATTCGAACTAATTGCAGGTCAAAAAGTCAGAGAAGAATGCAATATCTGAAGCCCTAAGGGATTCGAGCAAGCAGAGACTCTTGGATGCGTTGACACGAGTACTTCAGCTGCTTGCCTGTGTGGAGGAGTAATATTCTCTAACTTCCGCATAAGTCTGTCTATTCTAGTTTATGAAGCTTATGGGTCTCTCTCTTATCTCATTGATTGACCCGAAATTAATATTTTGCAGGATTGATTCCCAGAAAGGATCCGAGTTTCTTGAAAATGAGTGCTATCGAAAATATAGCAAAGCAGGGAAATCGTTTTACTACTCGCAGATAGCGAGTACTGTGAGATGGCTAGGAACCGCAAGCAGAGATGAGCTAATGACCCGACTTAGCTCAGTGGTCAGTTTGGCTAGAGAGCAAGAGCCATTAGAAGAGCCGTTGCTGGCTACTGAACCGGTGGAGAACATAGAGGAAGAAGATGATGGTAAGACTAACACGGTCGAGTCAAGGGTTGATGAACCGACACAAGAGCTAGTGGTGAGTCCGATCCTTTCGCCTATAAGGCTTCCACAAGTTCCATCATTCTCAGAGTTTGTTAACCGGAGAAAAATAAAACAAAACACATTGATAGATAAATCTTCTGAAGGTTTTGATGACAAGAAACCGGCAAAGATAATGAAGCTTCAATAAATAAAAATGTGCTAAACCCTCACGATTTTTGTTCACTAGCCAAAAACGTTTTTTCCAGTTTCATTTGTAGTTTAGCTTTAGCATTGGCCCATTTGTCTCTTAAAGTCGTAACATACACAATAATTAGTATTCCACCTGATTGAATAGACTTACTGAAGGTAAACCAGTTAAACCGATGTAAAAACCAAATTAGACCAAAGCTTAATTGATTTTTGTGTAAAAATAGTTTGAATCCCAATCTTAGCATCACGACGACAACACTAAAATTTAAATTATAAACCTACAAGTCGCCATAATTTGGGTGAGAGAACTTCATATTTGCTGCTGTAAATTTAAAATGACTTTTTTTCAATTTCTAATTTTCCCTTGATCATCTTACAAAAGGACTTATTATTAAATTCACATATGACAATATACATTTTACACACTAACTCACAACCACCACCACTAAAGAAAAAACTAATCAAGACAAAAGAAAAACAGATTAAAGAAAAAATCTAAAGATTCTCCTCCTTCCCTTTATCCAGACGCCAACTGCTTTCTTTTCTTTTCTTTTCCATAAAAAACGCTCACTAATTTCAAAAAGCACACCTATTTCCAATCTTTTTGATATATTATTAATCGTATTCGTATATTATATGGTTTATAAGATACGATCCGATATCTAGTGGGTGGAGTTTTAGCCTTTTACGCTATGAGATACACCTCATGGAGAAACTTGAGACTGATGAATCCACGGCGGCTCCGGCGAAAACCCTCGCGTGATCGCTTTCTTGACCGTAATCCATCATCGGACGATACTCCAGATCATCATCGTGATCGTATACAAACTCCGGCATCTCTATCTCATTCCTCCTCACATGTTCCCACAGATAATCAACTCTGCTTATGTACCTCAGCTTCCCGTACAACCTACCGCAGCCAATCACCACACCAATTAATTAATCAACGTTTTTCTAAAAAAAACTATAGTATCAAGAAAAGTCGTTGACCAGAAAATTAAAAAACGCGGCGGTTAGTTACTCACCCGCCGGAAAATAGAAATCGGCCGCAGGTGGCGAGGAAGAGACGTGATTGAAGACCTGGATGGAGGAAGTAAACCTCCTGAAGATTGTCTCTGACGTTTACCGGAATTGCGTCGTAGATCGCTCGTAGAGCTGAGATACCTGGGAAGTTCTCGCTTCTCTGTACGCCGGTGTGGACGTAGAGTACGGCGAATGGTTTTCTACCTAATCGAGGAAATATCTTCTCCTCTAGATACTTCTTCAACACATCCAGTGACAGAAATCGAGCTGATTTCAGAAACAAAAAAAACTCAAATATAAGAACAAATCTACACAGAGAGAAAAAGAAACAGATCCGATTGATATATCAGTACCTGGGAAGAATTTTCCGATAATACGAAGGATCTTACGGCCACGTTTGTCTCTGCCATGGATCTTGAAGATCTCAAGCTTCTCGATCAGCTGCTCTTGTTCAATCTCCGAAATCTGAGAACTCATCGTTTCTCTCTCTCTCTCTCTCTTTTTTGTTTCGTCGGTGAAATTCACAGTTGAATTATAGAAGAAGAAGGGAACAAAAATTGAGGCGAGTGAAGAAGAAGATGATGATCATTTTAAAAAGGGAAAGACAAAAAAATAAAAAAAATAGTGTATTAATTGGAGGGTAATGGGAGAAACGACGGGCTCTTACGAATATTCTATAGCATCTTCCTTTTTATCATGATCTTCCTCACCTCTTTGTGGGTCCTACATTCCAATAATTATTACCTTTTTCGCCCTCTCTTGATCTTTCGTTGTTAAGCAACTAATCTGGTCCATCCGTTTTTGCTACATCTAACGGCTACTGCCTTTTTTGACTCTTTTCCCGCCCCCCGCCTTAAGCGTTACGTCTCATCACATGATTCATGTAGATTATTGGATAAGATGGGCGTTATTTTGGATCATCCCATCCGATGTTGAGTTAAACTAATCTGAGCTTACAAATTATTAAAGATTATAAAGATCTCTATGTTCATATCTATCCAATGCCCAATGGAATCTTTTAAAAAATATAAGGAAAAACATTATCTTCTGCATATTAAACGGATAATAACAGCGAAACTTGTGGATGGATCATTACAATAGAAAAATACCGAGGAGGCACATTCAAGGAAGGTATTCAATAGGGCACCAAATATTGTAAACGTAATTCTCTAAGTTTCCCATACATCATATATCTGCTACTACTCTACACGCATATATATACAAAATACATGTGTGACTCTCTTATATAGACCATACTTTTAGACATTATACTTACATAAAGCCAGTACTAGATGGCTGTAGATTCTCGAATTAATAGTACCCTAACATTCTTTGGAAGAACCTATGAATCTTTCAATTATAAAATAGTGATGCTCTGGTGTAGGCTAAGTGATACAGATGAAGTTGTAACCTCCTATGGCAACAATAAGCACTTTCATTACTTGAATTTGTATAGAACACCCTATAGCTATCAGGAGGATCAAGTAAACAACATTTACGGATTCACCTTAATATTTTCTGCACCAATACAAAATTTACTGAAGTTGATTGGTCTCATTTGCCTGATCAAGGCTGAATCCAGTCATCTCCGCTAGTTCAGCGAGTTCTATTTCTCCGCTTAAGACCTAATTTATAAAAGAGGTGAAATAGGTACTGACATGTGATGAAATGTACAAGGGGTTCAGAGGATTTACTCACCTTATCATTTATTATCCATGTTGGGAATCCTTCGATCGCAGCATCTGCACATGCCTTGAGTATCTTAGTTCCTTTCTTATATCCATCCGGAAAACATTCCACGTAGTTCAGTTCTTTTGCCGCTTCTCTTCCAAACATCTGTAGATGGATGGAACTATAATGAACATATAATAAAAGCATAAAACTGATTCTTGGCAAACAGGTGATGAATGAACTAACTACCTCTTTTTGCTCTAAGCAGTGAGAACACCAGAATGCCCCATACATTTTAGCTCCAATGGAGTTTAGATGTTTTGCTAAAGCAATAGCATAAGGGCTCGATGATGAACTGATCTCTGTTCTAAAATATGGCAGTTCAATGTCACCAGAGCTGGAAGGAGTGAAACAAAAAACGATCGGGATTAAAAGAGACCACCTGATAAGACTCATACATCTTTCGGAAGCTATTTGTTCACTACTCGTTACAAATGACTAAAATTTCTATCGGGACTCCCCAAAGAAAACTATGAACTTTGATTACCGTGAAGGGATTGGTTGAGCAGTACTGTAAGAAGCAGTCAAGGAGGCAACTACTATGATTGCTAAGCATATCTGCAATCCTACAACTTGCTGTATTTCTTGCAACTTCACATCCTACCACATGCATGGAGCACATTATCATAATCCGAAGTTTAGAAGTTATCTTGAGTCAACATCAGGAAAAAAAAAGAAATGGAAATAAAGGGATACCTTTACAGAGAGGAAAAATAGACTAAATGATAAGAAAGCAGACACCAGACAATACAGGCATGATGATCCTGAGAGTTTTGTGCTAAGGATATACAGGAAATATGCACTAGCAGATGCCATTGCAGTCGTGATCCCAAATAACGCGAAACGCCCATTGCTCTTACTGATTCCAAAAGGTAGATTCCCTTCCCCAAGCTCTGCACTTAGAGCGGTTACTACGCCATACATAACAAATCCAATCACTGGAAGAGGAACACCTGGCAAAATGTAAAAAAGGATTTTCATTGAGTTCAACTTACCTGCAATGCAATGTTGGACAAACAACGAAGACAAAGCACTACATAGAGTGGAGTGAAGCATGCTATTTAACTCTAACAATTCTATGCATACTAAGTACCAAAGCTCCTAAATGATATAGCTTCAAGCAAAGATTCACAGAGACTATCACATGCGAGTATTTAATCATGCCTACTATAAAAGAGAGGACAATTAGCTACATAAATCAAACGCTATAATCAATAAAGCGATGGATAATACCGAAAACGACGGCATAATCGCTGTTGAGGACATCACCGCAAGTGCCACCACCAATAGGGCAAAACGCATCGGAGCCAGTGACCTTGAGGTAAGTCAAATACGCAGTGTCTAACATCCCAATACCGCCGATTCCGGTGTACCAGTTGTATGTCGAACTGTTACTAGTAGATACTTCACTTGTAGACGATGAGGAGGAGGAAGACAGCGACGGTGCCGAATCCTCACCGTTTTCCGGCTCAGATGAAGAACATTTAATCGGAATCGCAGGAAATCTCCGATCAGAGACCTAATTCAGAACATCTGACTTCAAATGACCGATCACACACTACTGTCACTGAAGAAAACACATGACAAGAATTTACCTCGAATCGTCTAGGATAAGAAGTTACCGACGGAGGAGAAACCTCACGGAAGCCGAAATGAAACTGACAAGACGACACAGAAACAAACCTCGCCATCATCGTCGTCGAAGAATCGCTATTCCACCATTGTTAACTTCATCATCTTCTCTCCTCCGCTCCACTATCTCAGCCACTTGTTTCAATATTGGGCCTAAACGAGGCCCAAATACGATAATTTGGATCCATAATTAGTTTATCACAATTGGGCCTTACGGTCTTCTTATCCGTCCGAGTCAGCAAGTTATCCTCTTCAACACGACTCACGAGGCACCGAGTTGGACTTATCATGATTCATTATCTACGCATTGTTTACATTTTGGAATCGACTTTGGTACATAATTGAATTTATCCATAGAAATGATAGAGACTCGAAGATCGGACATAAAACTTGCTGACGTGACACCCATACCTTTGTGTCTGTATGTATTATATAAACGCTATAGAACTAAGAGAAGAAGTATCTAAGTAGCATCAAAGCATTCTAAAAGAAGTTTCAAAGAAGAAGTGAAAATGGAAACCACTGCTTTTAACACAACATCACGAATTGGAAACTGGTCATCGGCTATTTCTCCACCTCTACAAACATGTGGATCTTTCAAGTGCCAATTACCAACACGAAGAGGTGTTATTGTAGCTGATCTTCGAAACTCAAACTTCCGATGGTAAGCTAGCAATCAACGACGAGAATCGCCTTCTCTATCTGATTTTAGATTATGAATAAATATTAAATCTGAGTATTAACTTCTTGCTCAAGGAGGAAAGCAACGACAACAAGCAGAGGAAATGTTGCAGCAGAGGCAGTTAAAATTCCTACGTCAGTACCAGTAAGAGTGGCGCGTGAGCTAGCTCAAGCAGGATACCGCTATCTCGACGTGAGGACACCAGACGAATTCAGCATCGGACATCCGACTAGAGCCATCAACGTACCTTACATGTACAGAGTCGGATCAGGTTTTCATCACCGACCTTAAGGTTCCTCTTATGAGAAAGAGTGAAAATGAAAAACAACTTAAAACTAACACCAAGCCAAAACCGTTGCAGGAATGGTTAAGAACCCGAGTTTTCTAAGACAGGTCTCGTCCCACTTCAGGAAACACGATGAAATCATAATCGTAAGTTTCAGTTTTGACATTCAGAGACTAAATAAACCCCTATGAAGACAATCCCTTGTTTCACAAAATCTCTGATGCACGTAATAAACTACTTCTGCAGGGTTGTGAGAGCGGTCAAATGTCATTTATGGCCTCAACTGATCTTCTCACTGCTGTATGTGTGTAATATCACTTCAATTTATATAGCCGTTATCCGGTTTAGGACAAGCGGGTTTAATGTCGCCACATGTACAGGGCTTCACGGCGATCACAGACATTGCTGGAGGATACGTCGCTTGGACAGAGAATGAGCTGCCGGTAGAAGAGTGAAAACAATCATAGCCATATCACCTCCTGTAATTATCAATAAATTCTGTAGATGTTCTCAACGCAAGTATCAATCATCATTATTATTCTCTAAAACATAGTTTAACTGTCAAATCTATATTGGGTGAAAGCTTTACCGAACTTCGAACACCACAAAGTTTACGGACCAATTAAGGACGGGGATGCATGCCTACACACGTTTAGTTTTCGCCGTTTTAAAATTTTAATACTTAAACTAATTTTTAAATGATAATAGTGAAATTAACATTATTTTAGTTAAAAATTATTAATTACTTTCTTAAAATTTAAGTTTTAAATTGGTTTTAAATTATTATTCTTTAAGTTTAAGTGTTAAATTTATAAAATGATAGAAAAACATATTTATACATGGACAAGATCAAACCGAAAGGAACCGAAACTAATATTATGAAAACTAATATCAATCTCAACACAGGTGTTTCTGTATCTGAATCGTTTACGATCAGTTAATATGATTACTTGCTTTGATTAACAAAGAAATCCGTAGCCGCTCTTAAGAATGGCTTCAAAAGAATGGCTTTCACTTTATTGAGTTGCAATCCAAATCAATCTCTGCAGTGATAATTGTATCAAAAGGAGATTGTTTTTTAAGAAAATTATACATGGACAAAAAGAGTGAGGCTCTAAGAAACTGTACAACGAAAAAACGAGAAGTGAGTAGAGCTCTATCAAACCGATCAAACCAAATTTTTCAGCGCACCCGAGAGAGTCAACGATGGCCTTTTTTTAGGCCTGAAAAGTAACCACCATGTTTATCCTTGTGGCGCTCATCATCTCCAACCTGGTGGTTTCAAAACATATTAATGCTAAGAATCGTGTTGGTTAGAGAGAGAGATGCAATGATAAATCAATTACCTCGCGGATTAGTTGGTTAAGCATTTCTATGATTTCTGCAAAATTGGGTCTTAGAGCTGGGTCTTGCTGCCAGCATTTCTCAAGAAGTTCAGTCAGTTTTGGGTGTGTTTCCTTTGGAATTTTTGGTCTAAGTCCCTGTAAATTAATTACAAGTCATTGTGTTGAAGGCCGTTAATCAAAGCACGAGAAAAATAACTATAAAGTCCTATAGACATGATACCTTTTGGACAACGCCAACAGCAGCTTGCAGTGGAGTCAAGTAAGAATATGGGAGCTGTTTTCATTCATTATACACCAGTAAGAAAAAAAAGTGTGTTAAACACATGAGATTTACTGAGTTTAGCAACTTTCGACTAAAATCCAGAGAGAGAAAACTAGGAGTCTTACTTCCCCAGTCAAAAGTTCCCACAGCACAATCGCGTAGCTGAAGACATCTGCCCTGTGATCATAAGGTTTGTGCTCAATGACCTGGGTTCACAGAGTCTAGTGTCAAAAGCATGGAAAGTCAAAAAAAAGAACAAGACAAAGAAGTAATACCTCTGGAGCCATCCATCGGTATGTCCCTGTTTCCGCTGTCATAACCCCTGACTCAGTCTGCACTCTGGCAACACCAAAATCGGCAACTTTGACAACCTGTCCAAAATTATGTAGAAATTAAAGACATGTACCTCTGTTCTAAGAAGATTAAAAGAATTTTGTGGAGACGGAAAGAGGAAATTAAGTTTTTTGTAGAATTTTAAAGGTTTACAAGCTGAAAAGACTACATGATCAGTGGCCAAAGATTGAGACTTACTTCATGTTCGTCCATAAGAAGATTAGCAGTCTTAAGGTCTCTATGAATAATATTGTTTTGATGCAGATAATTCATTCCTTTCGAGACGTCGAGTGCCACTTTGAGCAAAGATTGAATTTTAAAAACCCCTTTGTGTTTGTGAAGGAAATCATAAATGCTCCCCCGAGTCATGAACTCTGATACAAAAGGATAAAATCATCCGACCATGAATACATGTAAAGGCCAAAACTAGGAAATGAAATGTTACGGTATTTACTAAACAATACTCTATAGAACCTCAATGTCCTGCTGAAACAACTTTCTCACCACGCTTGAAGATACAAAACCAACAAAAAAAACGATCTAGATGGAACCAGTCTCCTATTCATAATCTACTGACAACTTACCTGTCACAATGCAGAGGTTTGGTGATCGTGTACATGCACCAATGAACTGGACAACATTTTTATGCCGAACTTTCCTACAAATAGGGAAGTATCAGTAGTGGATGTTTCTGAATATTAACTTTGTTCAATGGACACTGGTTGTTAGAAAATGAGGGAAACTCATGCATGTTTCTACGTATACACCATGAAATGGAATTTTTGGAGATTTATTAGAATACATATACTATAAGAGTACGAGTTGCAATTAGAATCAAATTGCAGCACACCTCATTATATATACTTCCTGAGAAAACTCTCGTAGCATTTCCGCATTAACACGCTCAGGCTTGAGAATTTTGATAGCTACTTCCTGACTACAATAGGTTCCTCTAAATCTGCATAGCCATTAAGAATATATAGCTGTTAATTTCCTCATATAGTATTAAAAACAAGATTTTTGAATATGAAAACTCACAGTTCCCCGTATGATCCACATGCCACCTTTTTTTCAATTTTGAGCTGCTTCATGTCAATTTCCCACTCATCAGTTCCATCCGTAGGTATTTCAACACACGCAGGTAGCAGCTCGTTGGTTGATTTGTCATGCTCAAAGAAAGTGATAGATTTCTGTTTTGAACAAGGTTGATCCTGCAGAGCAGCCAGTGTGGAATATGGAGACATGACGACTATCAAAATTGATTCAAAACATAGCAAAAAAAACATCAGTACAGTGGTGCATTCAGTTTCGGAGTGAGCTAATTCTAAACCATTACTTGCACTTTCGGAATTTAAATTATGAATGTGGCATGGAGTCTAATATAAGGAATCTCATGAAGATAAGGAATGCTCATGACAATAGACTAACAAAAGATACCTTAAACTTTCTTATCTCCTTCTTCAATGCATCTTTTAAACCTTCTGTTTCCTGTATTTCAAAAGTGTATAAAGTTGCAACCAGTTTAGATGGCAGGGGCAGAAAGGTCATCAATGGTCAATATCTTTCGAAGTCATTTACTTATTACATAAGTCACAAGTCATTTACTCAATGGTCAAAATCTTTCAAAGTCGTTTACTTAATCCATCAGTCACAAGTAACATGATGGTTCTGAAAGATGTTGTGAACCATACAGAAAACTGAAACTATACCTCCTGCGACCAGCCATCAACAACAAATACATCGAGAGAGAAACCATCGGCGGTAGAGAAAGCATGAGCCTCTTGAATATTCAATCCAAGTTCACCAAGCATGGAAGTTAGCTGGAAAGAAAACAAACCGATTCTCAGTCAGATAATGGCTTAATAGAAACATAACCACCCATTCTCTACATGACTGTATCTAATGGATCCTTAAAAGTAGAGAGGGAATCCTATACATCACTCTACTCAAACGAAGAGAAAAAGCAATTGTAAAAGAACACAAAGTCACATGTTTCCAATATCAGAGCTGACATAAAAAGAAATGGAAGAAGCAACATCACCAACCTGACTAAGGAGTTTCGGCCTGTCGATTGTAGAAAAGGTGATTTCGTGCATCGGTCTATAAGATAGACAACAAAGGATAATATCACCACACATGGTTGTAAAATTAAATCAAATAATCCTGCAAAACAGACGATACCATGCTACAAAGAACGCCTCTTCAAGTATATGCAGACAAGAAGACTCAAGTAAGTTAAGTGTCAAAAGTATATATCTCACCGAGAATTAGGCAACTGTGCATTGACAGCACTATCATCGTCTTGAGCATGATCTTTGTAAGCTTGAGTAAGAGCTTCGAAATTCGGAGAAGAACCAAAAGTTGGAGGTGCAAGAGACCTCGAGTTATAGGAGCTTTGAGCATCTTCATTGACCGCAGGATCCGAAGGATCAACGTCACCAGAATTTCCATTCAATGTGGGAGAAACCTGTAAGAAAAGTGGAAGTATGAAGAAGCAAGCAAGCAAGATTAAAAAGTGGTGAAGATGGTTAAATGATCACACCTGCACACAACGAACTTCGAAAACAGGTCTAGTAGCAGGATCTTCAGCCAATTTCAACAATCTCTGATGAGTAAGTACATCTTCTGCTCTCTCAACATTTACATCCAAAGCATATCTATACACAAAATCCATTTCAGCAGGAAGTCAAATTTGAAAACATTTATTATCATAGGATCCAAAAAGATTACCGAGCAGGAAGACGATTGAAGTGAAGCCAGAGGAGATCATCAAAACCAGGGAAATTAGCTTCTTCGTAATTGGATTCCTGGATTCGTTGAAGAACCTCACCGTACACCTCCAGTTTCATACGGTGCTGTCTAGGGCTTTCTTTCGTTATTGAAGCTACCACGGCTCTGCTTCCGCAACTCTCCTCCGTCTCCTCTTTGATCGCCATCGCAAAACAGCAGATCAGAATTGAAAAACTCTCTCAAGTAAAACCAGAATTCAACAGTAGGAGTGATCTCTTCTTCGATCCTAAATCCACAAAAAGGTAGAATGATCCCAGAGATTCAACTAAAGGCGAAAAGATTAGAGAGTGAGAAGACGGAAATTGAAGAGAAGAGAGAGAGAGGGTGTAATGTATGAGTTTGGGTTGAAAGCCAGGGAGGACATGAACGTTTCGTTGTGTAACACGTAGGACTCATCCACGTCATTATGTAGGGTCCATATGAGTGTGGGTCACGAGAATACTCTTATTTTTTTAGTTATTGTAATGCTTTAAATGGATAATGGACAGTTTTGCTTTTTTGGCTTCGAGATAAATGTATGGTGGTTTTCATGTTTATGAAGCAAAAAGAAAAGGAGATGATGGTGGATGGTGATGACTTTTTTATATATATTTTTTTTTATGTTTTGCTACTTATGATACAAATATGATGACATATTAATGGACATGTTTGTTTTTATTTCACTATTTGTTGTATAACACTATAAGTTTAATATTGGTAATTACATAAAAGTTGATCTTGTTACAACCAATAGGCAATAGCAATACGTACGAGGTACGAGTGAGCCTAAATGATAATAGGCCTTTCAAATTTCAATCCTAACGCAACAGATCATTTTTGTCGGGCCTTGTGGCCCATATTTGCTTGGTGTTGGTATTTTACACACTTTAACACAAGTAAATAAAGTGGCAAGTGGGCAACGTTCGCAAAGTTAAAGACAAAATGAAAATGGCGACAACAATATCCATATGACGACGCTTATAACCATATCCCATATCTGGTTCGGTAATTAAAATCATAAAATGTATCCAGAAACTGGAAAAATGATCAGCCGAAATAAAAATAAGAAAATGAAAAAAATGATTTTTATTCTTTTTGTCAAGAAAAAACAAGAAGAGGGGAATATTATACAGCTGTGAAAGGAAAGTGTGATGACGTGGCGTAAACCAATCAAGTACCAATGATTGGTCACTACTGCCTTCTCTTCTTCCAGATACTTTATTCTCTTCCACCAGTTCATGCTGACGTACGTTGCTTTTGCGTTTACGAAGAAGCCCTTCTTATAACTAAACTTAGGGTCCGAATGGTGACTGCATTTTGCGGTGCGGAAAAAGTGCAGTGCGGTTCAAATAGTAACGAAAATACATAGATACATATGTATATGTAGAGATTTTGATACTGTTACAGCACTGTTGCGGTGCGGTTTTGGATGCGGTTTACCAAACAATTTCAATCCTATTTGATCTTTAATTTTTCTCCAATATGAATTCATGCAACATACTTGTCGAGAAAAAAAAATGGCGTAAGAAAGGTTTAATCAAATAAGTAACGATAAGAAAAGTCATACAAATAAATTAAAAAAGTAGCTTAAGAAATGAATTGATGACCATAAGATGCGGTTAATTAAGGTAAAAGTCCATTTTACACGTATGATATAATACCAACCAGAGGAAGACACGTGTAGGAAAAAGATAAGCCAGTTGCAACGTCGGGTACGCTAAAACCACCTGAGACGCGTTTTTGGTTGGTTTATGAATCAAAATCCGGAAGATACTAACAATTAATTAATAACGAAAACCAAAAATAATTACAATATATGTGACAATGTTTTGTCTTTCATTACATGATCACCATTAGTTCTCCGATCCTTACATTATAGTATATCTTTAATAAGCCACAATAAATGATTTGAAATGTAACATACGAATTAACGTTAAAAAACGGAAGGGATGATCTAGTCATATGAAGACTTTAGTACTATCTTTTATGGTATTAGACACAAAGACAATTATTCCACTAATAAACGATTTAAGTAACAATGATAAAGCGTAGTAATGTGGAATTGTTTAATCGCGTAAGTACATATGCAAAATGAAATAATATATTTTCTTTACGAATACGTAAATAAATGAAAGAACTTAATGATGTTGAACGTCATCGCATCATCATTGCTCCACCACTCCTCTATTTATAGTCTTTTTTCATTTTATTTTTCCTCTCCACTCTTTTCACATTTGGTCCCTTTAATATTGCTTCTTCTTCTTCTTCTTCCATTTGTCTTTTATAACGAAAAATCATCTCTCCGTAGAGCACAAAAAGAGCAATAACGTAAAAGTGTGAAGAAACGAAGTAATCAAAGAGAAGAGAACAATTATGGGGCAATGCTCATCGGCGACAAAGATGAGGAGAAAGAGGAAAAGGGAAGAAGAATGTTGCAGAGAATCAATGGAGAGGAGGAATAAAGGATGTTTAGCCATGGTGAAGGAGAGACGTTCTAGGTTTTATATAGCTAGAAGATGTATTCTTATGTTGCTTTGTTGGCACAAATACGCCAATTCTTGATGAGGTTTGTGTTAGTATTCGATAATTAAACAAGTATATACGATTGATTATTTTTGTCTCTGGTCACAACTTGGGGTTTTGTTTTTAGTTAAGTTTCAACTTTCAAGCTTTAATTTGGTATCTCCACCTTTTTGTTTAACAAAAAATTGCGAACAATCTAAAGATTCTAATCACATAAGATATTCTGATTCATTCAAAAACAAGTAGAGTAGAGACATAACAGAGAAGCTATTACAGTTTTTAGTTTTCACTTCAGAGAGTTCCGACAGAATAACACGTTAACAACAGAAAATAAATGAAACCCAAAGCGTTGCCTGACAGAATCTTTGTGCTATTTTAAGGATGATCAATTACACAACCTAAATCAACAGAGAAGTTTTTGAATCCTTTGTCAAAAGGATGAAAACAGGTCATCTCGAGCCACGGGGTTCATACCTTCTCTCTGACCTCTCAGACCTTCTCTCTGATCTTCTCTCTGGGCTTCTTCCATGAGGAGAGTAAGACCGATCTCTTCTAGACCTTCTTTCATCACGAGGTGAATAGTCGCGTCTTGGTGACCTACGGTCTCTGTAATCATCACGATCATAGTGCCTCCCTCGACTGCTACGGCCTTCTCGATCTTTTTTATCAAAACAACAAAAAGATTACGGAACAGTTAGCAACCTTTCATCTGTCTAGAGAGAGACTCAATAATAACTACGAGGTTTGAAATGTTCAATTACCGCTGTCTCTGGAGCTTTTCAAGCCAAGATAGTGGCCTGGGGTGGGAGTTCTCGGGCGCTTTCTCCTGGACTGAAGAAAGCACAAAGTACATAAAGCTCATGTAATGGAACACAACTTTCAATCTAGAAAAGCCATAGGTATATTCAAGGAAACAAGATGCATCCTAGGCTGGAGAAACACTTGACTAATAGTTGTTGATACTTGATAATGTCCTTTGACTAGTTGAGAGTTGAGAGTTGAGGCAATATAGTTGCTTATGATTATGTTTAAGCTGGCGATTCGATTGATCAAGCTGTGTTTCACTTAATGATGTTGAGCAAGGATGAGTACTCTTATCATCTCTGATTGTTGCTTGATGCAATATTTTCTGAATGATCAGAAAACCTCCAAGTCAACAAATAATGATCTCAAACTACCACCAAAATCAGTAGAGCATGAAATTTTACCCTTTCCACAGTTATGTATCGGCCTTCTAGTACAGACTGGTTGAGATATTTAATGCACCGCTCAGCATCTTTAAGGCTGCTCATTGTAACAAAGGCAAAACCACGAGACACACGGGTGCGCGGCTCCATCACAAGAAAACAAGACGCAACCTATGGAAATGAAAATGGTAAACTATATGATCAAAGATTATATGCCCAAAAATGCAGACACAAAATAGACTTAAACTGGTAGTATGAGAAATGAGAATCAGGTATAGATGTTATCACCTTTCCTTCCTTGGCGAAATGTGCTTCAAGATCCTTGTCAGTGACTCTTGTAGATAGGCCAGTCACATAGAGAGTGGTACCAGGGTTTTCAACTTCACTTCTGTCAACCAAAATTCAAAATATCGCAAAAATATCAAACGAATTACAGATAACAAGAGAATGCAAACTCATATGGAGAAAGCTGGAACTAACCTTCCACGGCTTCTTGACCTTGACCTACAAAGTGTACAGGTAATGAAAAAAAGATTACCACGCAATATTCTTCAGAAATTTTCAGTGACATACCCAAAATCTACATAAGAAAACCCTATACTGCGCAATAACTAACCTTCCACGGCTTCGTGATGGAGAAACAGGCCTTGGCAAAGATCTTGACCTGGACCTAAGCCTGGGCCTGGATCTAGACCTGGACCTAGACCTGGATCTGGATCTAGCTCGTTCTTTTCGGGGTGAAGGAGATCGTGAATCCCTGATGCAGAAATCAAGTAAAAGATTACACTGAGACTTGTTACTTAGAAACATTTAGCTCTTTATCAGTCCTCTGAGCTACAAATACCCAATCAAATAGCATTTGCAACAAAACATAATTAAGAAGAACTACAACTACATAGAAAAAGACTCCAATACTAGATCTTAAAAAGTCAAAATTCCCAAAATCAATTCGTCAGATTCACAACCCTACGCAAATGTAATGCAATTCAAAATTGTTGAAACATGTAAAAAAACAAAAGAGAACGATTTAGGAACAATAACAGCTCCGAAATGCGAAGCAATAGAAACTTGAATCTAACCTTCTTCTTTGAGGAGAATCCGCCTGCAAAACGAAGTAATTACCTCAAATTTCTCGAAGATCAAGAAGAACACAGAGACTTAGTCGTGGAAGCTTACCATTGCCGAAGAAACAGAGGTCGCGATCGAGACGGAGAGAATTAGGGTTTTAGTGAGAGCAATAAAGCGTAAAATCAGTCTTTCTTTTCCCCCTTGTCTACAGATGAATTATTCAATAAAATTTTATACTATTACAAGAGTCAATAATTGCATGTAGCAAGACTCACGTTTCTTATGGTGTCTGCAACAACAAAAGAAAATAACAATAATCGTAATCAGTCCCGGATTGATATTTCCGGTCTGCGGTCTGGTTCGGTTTAATACCGCTAATTAAATATTTTGATCTGTCTAAGTGTCCATGAATCTTCGGTTTGGTTCGGGTAAACAGAACCGATAGGCACATCTAATCTTAACATTAAAAGTCGAAGCAGAAATTTTGTTTTGAACGCAGTTACACAGCATCATTATCCGATTTTGAAAAAGAAAACCGAGAAAAATAGAATATCCTCAAATTATTTTGCCTCTTCACTCACTCACGATCTCTACATTTTGCACCCCAACAAATATTTGACGACAATCACAAAAGAATGTATAAAAAAGAAACAACACAGTTAAATGTACAACAACTCAAACAACACTTTCAGCTAATATTATTCAGGATCAAAAGAAACCCCAAAACAAATGCTGAAATTTACATTGAACATTCACATTACGTGGTTAAAGTGTCAGGAAGAGCCATGGAATGAGCTCCAATGATCTTACCACCAACATCTGGGAAGGTCTCGTAATCAGGAAGAGGGCTTACTTTACCATCAACGTCTACTTGTAGAGGATACTTTATTAAGTGACCTTGTAGCTCTGAGAATTTCGGGTCTATGAATCTTTTCCAGTTTTCTTCAGAGATTGTGTTCACCTTCTTCAGACATTCCAGATCTGATGGCTCCACAAACTCATCTCCAGTTTTGCCTAAATGCTCTGCCCATAGTGACATTCTGTATCCATACACCTGTGTAGATAGATAGAGATATCATCAAGCTCTTTATGTCTTACGAAGACTCAATATATATAATGGTTCAAGAATCTGGGAGTAGAAACACAAGTTCTCTCAAGTATCTAAGAACGTGATTTTTTTCGCAAGATCGAATGCTATCCCAAATTTCTTTACTGTTTTTAAATCCAGGATTCAGGAATTTGAAACTTTCCCCATGTAGATATAGAGACACTTTTGAGGTTTGGTTATGATATAGATGATGATGATGAAGATGTTAGGAGGAAGGCAAACCTGGCCACGTGGGTGTCTTCCCTTGTGAGCCCATGTATGATTAGGTTGGTATGCGCCCATGGCGATTTCAGTATCTTTGGTGCCTGCCATAGATCTTTGGTTGATATTAGCAGATCCCATGAGTACATACTCATCATCTACTATCATCCCTTTTGCGTGCACGTAAATCATGAAACGCTGGAAATTATAAGAATCTGATACCTGAAAAATGCAGTTAAAATGATCATAAAGAAATTGTTCCACTGATTACTACAGGAAACTTTATGTATGATTTATCTATCTGTAAGCTACAGTTTTTGTGAATGAAACATTCTTAGTCTTAGAAGTTTGAAGATTATACCACACTGCCATTGGTGGCTGGCATATCATCTGGAAGCTGCTCTCGTTTACCAAGGCAGTAAAAGTTAAGGTAATCGAGAGGATGAGCATCTGATTGCACCGCTTTCAGTTCTTTTGCTATAACATCATACATCATCTGCATAGTTTGGCTCTACGAAATGAAAAGAACAGAAGATGTTTAGCAGAATGTAAGTTTCTCTTTTAAAGAAATGGAACAACCTATTTTGGTATTGGCACTTATCTTACACTCAGCTAAACAAAGTTACCTGCCAATATAGAATTTCTTGCACAGGGCCAGACTTTGGGTCGCCTTCAGGCCACAATGGTATGACAACATATACGGCAAATCTTTCCTTAGCTCTGATTTTGCTAACAATCTTTAGTGCCAACTCCATAGGAATAAGATTGTCAGCTCCTGCTCATACAAGACGAACACAGAATCAGAAAATCCGCGGGTGAAAAAGTTACTAAGCTTTATTTAATACAGTTCAGGTAACTGTGAGGTGAAAATAGAGCCACAAATACAAAACTAGTAACTGAGAACAATTCTAGACTTCATGCTGTCTGCAATGTGAGTATTTTATTTCCTAGTCTAAGAACTGTACTCAAAGATCAAAATGCACCTGCGTCTCTATAAGAAGGCCAAGCATAAGAAGAACCCAGGAAATACTGATTCTCGATATATATGAAATGCTGAGCAGATCTGATTGTCTGGATGTATGCAGTCTGGATGCTTTTATCTACAACAAGACGCTTGGCACATTCCAGATGCTGCAGTTAAATTATATTGAAGACTTTGTAAGTAGTGCAATTTCTATACCATGTGGTGGCTTATAAAGAGAAATTTCATTGAATAAACGGTGATTCTTCAAGGAAGATAATTAATAATAGCAAATAAGTTGATTGACCAACCTGGGCCTCAGCCTCATCTTCATATTTTGGAAATCCTTTCACGGATCCTGAGTCGATAGAACGGAATATCTAGAAGTCAAAGAAACCGCGTGGTTAGATCAAATCAACAACATTTGTTAACATGAAATAAGTATAGTTTGGAAGGAATCAACAAGGACCTGAACATGCCAGTTCTCTGGATCATCTTCTTTAGAAACCCAAACACATGGATCGTCCTCTGGAATTATCGAAGTACCATCCTTCAGAAATTTAAACACTGGACTCAGAATCCATGATATACGCCCTATCCGGATCAAAGCATCATCTTGCCAGTGAGTTTTCCCCTTTAAACGTAAGCTAAACTCCTTCCATCGTGTTGCCTTTCTCCATCGCTGCTCAAAGTTTATGAGAACATCATATGCCGCAGGCCCATCTATCCTACAGTGCAAATCGTGCCAAGGTTGTCTTGGGGCCTTGGTACCAGCCTGAGGAAGTAAAAACAGAGTATGTATCAGTAATAACTAAAGAATTAGGATTCAAGCTTGATAACAGCCGGTATATAATAATAAACTTACTGGAAATGTAGGATTGTGGAAATCATCCTTAAATACAGTGTCAAGATCGTGGAGTATCCTATGCTCAGGTGTGTCATAACGGCCATCACAAAGATCTAGACCTCCAATAAAAGCGGTGACCTTGCGATTATTACCAACAGCCTGAGTGTCTACAAGAACACACTTTTGATGGTGCGTGAAGAGAGTTCCAACAACCTGGCCATTAAACATCAGATATCAAAAAAGATATCCCTTGGAAAGATAATAACTATGCCAAAGCCGAAATTGACATAACATTTTGATACCCACATGTTGAAAGAGCCTTTAACTAAACAATCGAGAAACAATGGTGCGACATGGATTAGAGTCAGAACATCTCTTATAATTGAAAGTAAGCATCCACATTAACTAATTTCCAACTTTGCAATAACCCTCATCATGCGGGACTAAACCCCCTTAGCTAAAACATATCAACATCATACCAAACAAAAACTGTCATGATATATATAGAAGAGCTAGGACTTGCCTGTTGTTTGAACAACCCAAGCTTACTGCTGGCATACCGGGGTGACAAAACGCATATCACAGAAGAATGCTTGAAGAACTTCCTAGTCTCCTCATCATGTGTCCCCATAACTCCAGGCTGCAAAATAAATGTCACACAACATCTTAATGTCAAAAACACCAAATAACCTGTCAAAACATAAATTATCCTCACCAGAAACTCCAATTAACATTACAACTAGTAATCCAAAAGCTCAAAAATAGCAATACGAATCCAAAGAACTTGTGAAAACACTAACCGTTTTTATCCCAAACTTATCATGAGAAGTCTTATCATCCCATACAAGTAGCAAAACTCGAACACCTTCCTGGGATTTGTATTTGAGCAATTCCCCAAGCGTCATATCCTTATCTCTTGGAACTTTTGTTTCCCTAACAAGCTTAATCTTATGGAAGATAGACCAACCAACAATGTAAATCATATGGTGAGCCTCAGATATAGCATAACATATATCTTCCCAACACTTCCCATGCTCATAAACTTTCCCGTTATCTAACCCAATCGCCGGCAACGTTCCGTCCATAACATGAGCGTCCTGGTAAAGCCTCACCTGACTTCCTTTCCTCACAGGGAAATAAGTCCGTCTAACACCCCTACGCTCCGGATCTCCGGCGATTCCACATCGGTAGCTATGGATCTGGTCAAACGGAGTAAATTTCATATCGATGAAAATAGCAGTTTCTGCCTTAGGCGGTTTTCCCGAAGCACCGAGTACAGGAAACCAACCAGAAATGCGTTCTCCCGATGCGATGTCTCGAACCGGGATCTTAGCCGTGCCAATGATTTGAGCACCGAAAACATCGTCGTCTTTGACCTGGAACTCGAGATAAGCAAACGGATGCGCTATAGAAATGTTGAATTTCTCGTCCCAAAGAGGCTCTTGTGAGTTTTTCAAAACACGTGTTCGAGCTAGAGTCGCTTGAGGAACGACGACGGTGACGTAAGGATCGCTGGTGATAACCTTACGGTGGCTACGGATGTTTTTATCACCGAATTCGCCTTTATCTCTGGGATCGACATCATCGGTATCGGTGGGTCTAGCACAGGCGTTACAGGCGGTGAAGAGACGGCGCAAATGTTCTGAGAACATATCCATGTTAGGTAACCTCCTAGCCTTAACAATTTTCAAATCGAGGTCACCGTGTAGAAGCATAACGTCCTCCGATACTTTCTCCGCCATGGTTACAACAATTCAGGTGGAAGGAAACGAAGAAGAAGAAGAAGAAAAGCTAACAAAAACCGAAAACCCTAACGAACAGGGCTCGGTTGTTGTTGCTGCTGCAGAAACCAAAGATGAATTTGAAAAGTTTTTTTTTTTTTTTTTTTTAGAAAA
>Ga0041059_1000357_pt1 | contig 33369 bp, 27 predicted proteins | sample AraColnosormetaG_FD_56232 | JGI IMG/M metagenome (GOLD analysis project Ga0041059, IMG submission 56232) | Arabidopsis roots microbial communities from North Carolina, USA - Col MF nosort | ecosystem: Host-associated > Plants > Roots > Unclassified | place: USA: North Carolina | collected...
AAAAAAAAAAAGATGTATACTAGTATAATAGTATATCTGTCACAAACACATATCAGGAGAACATCTATCACGAACCCCATGACTCATTTAAGGAGTCTTTCTTTTTTTTGTTTTCTATGAAAAAACAAAACAAATTAATATGATAAATATCGATAGTAGTTTTAAAGTAATATTTCATATTGAATATGGATATGGGTCCGAGAAGTTACTATTGCATGAACAACGATAGAAATTGGACCAAACTAGGAATTATGCTAGGTATCGAATTATACTTTCCCTACATAAATAATAATCAGAAGTTAAAAGCTCCAAATGATTAAAAACCATTACTGTAGAGTCTGTACTTATAATCAGTACTCAGTAGCTACATAATGTTTTCAATAAATAAAGAAATTCCTTAAAGAGTTTTTGACACTTAGTTAGTAAAGTTGCACAAATAAAAAGGTTTAGAATAAGTAGCAATACTTATGCAAACAAAAACTGTATATAAGAACATACACTTATACGTATTTTTGTAGATGCGTACAAACCTGATAACTAACTTGAGAAACAGGTATCTAATTATTAATCGCGTAAAACAATAAACTAGAAACAAATAAATGAAAATATACATGCATATGCATTAAATTAAGTGAGCCAACACAATAACGATACAACGTACACGTATAACGAATACGACACAATCGACAGCAACACTCACAGACACGCCATGAACTGATACTGATACAAGTCTCCGTCGACAAGCCACGTGGCATCATCTCCGGCAACAAAAGGCTCCGGCGACCACCCACCTCCACTCATCATAAGCTCAGGCAGCTCAATGCCTTCCCAGAAATCATCTCCGTCGTCTATTCCTGCCACGTCATCATCTCCCATTTTGATGATCTTCACGGCGTTGGCTGCTTTGGCCGCTGCGACTTGGATATCTCTGGGAGTACACGTGGACGGTCGAGGTAGATCCTCGATTTCTTCAGGGAAATTCAGCTGAGCTTTTCTACCTTTTAGACAAAACGCTGCCACGTCGTAGGCCTTAGCAGCCATCTCCGGCACCGGAAAAGATCCGAGCCAAATCCGAGACTTTTTCCGGGGCTCTCTGATCTCAGAAACCCATTTTCCCCATCGGCGTTTGCGAACTCCGTGGTACACTGGATGCCTCGTGGTCGATGAGCTGGTTTCTTTACCTCCTCCGCCGCAAGATTTAACGGCAGAAGCGGTGGCGGTTGGTTCGTTGTTGGTAACTGGTGGTGATGATAGCTTCATTCTCTGTGGTGACATTAAAGAGTTTGTTATGTGGTTAAGTCACACTGTTATCTACATTTATAATCTCATCCAATCCCATTTTCTAACCAAAAGCGTTACTGTTTATTATCTGAATTTACATAAATGCCCCCAACGTACATTTAAATCATAGACTTTCGATTACCGGAATGTAATTTTCCAAATCTACTGCCAAATGGATAGTAGTACGTAGTGTGCGTAATTCTATTTCATATGCCGTAACTAATAATAATGATATACTCTTTATACAAAAAAATAATATACAGAAATCAGTGGGAAGGATTTTCCCTATTTTATATCTGTAGTTTGTCCATGGGTTGTAAATTTCTTACAATAAACAGCTGAATCAAATTAAATCAGTGATAGTTTTAGTACCAAAAAGATGATTTATTAAAATAAAAATTGCGCGATCTTGCATAAAAACAAAATTGAAGAACATGGGGGCTACTGATACCGCCGATGATTAATTAACTTTATATGTCAAATTAAACCAAAAAGTATATATGTCAAATCTTTGTCTCCCCAGCAATCGGGAGTGGTGGTGGGGAAATGCTTTCAATAGCTCATGTACTGGTGACGTTGTGTCCTATAGTTTTAGCACTTCTTTCAACGAATTGGTAAAAATAAGTGTCGATGGCAAGAAAGAGACTAAATAAATCTTATGTCTGAAAAGATTATGAAACTAAAGTCTAAAAGGGTATTAAAAATATATTATGTAGTATGTAATGTTAATAGCTTAGTACAGTAGTACTAGTACACCTACTCACATCTTGACATATCGTAGTGAACTTGTGTATACACGTTGCATATTAAGATTAACACTCAAGTATTTTACTCCAAAATTTGAGTACAAGCTTCAGCCAAAGTTAAAATAAGTATCTGACAGTGGAAAATTATAAGTGTGCTTACAATAATTTATTATTATAATGAAATCACTTTGTTAGGTGTAATTTTGTGTGCATGCATGCCATGATCGTGAAAATATATCTACAAAGAAACCCTTTTCCTTTCCTAATTATTAACTTATTAATTTATTTTCTTTTATATATATGATATACTTGGGCAATGCAGGTCCACATAGGTTGCTTTTAAAAATTAGCATTGATTATTTTTTGAAGGGACCATAGTCTAAACTCTAGTCTATACCACTCATAAATCTGTACTACTCAAAAAAAATGTCTTTCATGATTTTGCATTTTGCTACTATAATTACCATTACAAAAGAATATAAACTTTTCCCATGATGTAGTACGATTATTACAAGAAGAAAAAAATGACAACTAGCTAAAGTTATCATTCTTAAGGAAAGAAAAATTTAAGGTATCACAAGAAAATTCACGTCTTCGTACGGTGATTTGTAATCCCTTAAGCAAAAGGGCAGTTGATAAATATCACCTGAAGTCTATGGTTTCCACATTTTAACCCATCACGTCACTACATATTAACAAGGAACCATTGAAATTTACTTCAAGTAATTAATACTAATATCGCAATCAATTTTTTTATTGAAAAAATTGGGGAAATAGATAGCAAGAGGAGTTACGAAACTCACTTTCTTCTTACATCAGATGAGACCATACACGGCTTTACTATCAGTTTTGTCTCCGGGTGCTTTCGTGTAAACAATTTTAACACTTGTTCGTTTTTAAAACAGTAAGTAACTGAAAATATATATGTATATGTGTGTGACGTATATATGTATATATATATTTCTTTTTTTATTGAGCTTCGAGATTTGTTTTTTTGTTCATACGATGAGCTTTAAGTTTTGGTCGGTTCTTTTTTCCTTTTCGTGAGTTGTTGGTAGATTAAAGTAGTCATCTTATGATTTGTGTTTTTTTTGGTTGTTACCAAAAAGGTGACGATTTTGTTGACGTTAAACACGGAATTCATTGTAACATGAATATATCAACTATAAACGCCAAAATGGGATTTTCTTTTTTTTATAAGGTAACAAAATTAAGGAAAAACTATTGTTACAACTTCAACTTGCAAGTATGTTTCTGAAGCTAGAGTTTACAGTCACGTGTGAAAATCAAACCAATTTGGATCATTATTGAAGATAAATGAATACTTGATATATTGTTAGTACAAATTTAAACAAAGCGATAGGTTTAGTGGCATTCAGAATAAGTTCACCAAGAACCGGCACTACTTTATCCGGGATTAAATCAACTCTTACAATAGAGTTAACTGGACTAATAGGCCGATTTGTTGTGGTAAAACAAAACCAATGAAATATATGATAAGATTGAGATTTAAGAATTCAAGACTGAGTCCGTTGAACAGCCCATTCTAATTCTGATTGCTAGATAAGGGATAGATGGGGGGCATTATTAAGGTTTGGGAAAAAGGCTGATATCACGTTTGACCTAGCACATATGTGGCCCAACATTACAAGAATTCCATAGAAAACCAGTATTGTAATATCGGCCCATATTATATTCTTGACGACTTGGAGATATTGTAAGTCGACGTCGTTGTTTGACTTAGATGGGAATGGGACCCAAACGTCTCGAATAAAGGATAGTTTAAACACGTGAATCACGCGGTCCCCACTTTTTGCTGTGTGTTTCTCACCGCCATACATATATTATACCCACTCGTGACTTCATTTTCCATAATTACTATATATACTAATTTTTTGTTTTAACTTTATCGTTTGTTAAAGATTTTTCCAAAATAATATAGTCATTGTATATTCATTTTCGCAGAGCCGTAGTTTATATTTTGATGATAATTTTATGACTTAAAGAGTGAAAGCTATAAATATATTACAATTCAATTGTGGTTGCGAGAGAATAAACAAAAAGAGAAAGAGAAAAAAAAAACGTTACAGAAGAGAAAGTGCAGAGCTGTGCAGGCGCATTTGAAAATGAAATTAAAAAGAAAAAGAGATCCAAAGAAAATTAAATGCATCTCACGTTCTTCTCATTCTGGTCATCTCTCCTAAATCCACGTGAACTTCACGTGCTTTTCACGCCCTCCTCTCTATCGACTTGGCGTTTCCTTTCTTCTAAAGGAGTTGAATTGTTTTGTCAACATTTATCAAGTTATTTAGTAATTTGTTTTTTTGTTTTGTTTTTAAAAAAATTATTTACTCCCGTTGTAGAACCACCATCAATAATATTACCAAAAATAATAATCAAGGATCTAAACTAAAATAAGCCTTTTATTTTGTATAATTCTGAAAGCATTTGAAACTTAAGGAACAACTCTTTAGTCTTTGCAACAAAACAAAACACAACAAAAACCGAATATTTAAGCCTAACTTGAATGTGAATTGATTTGGTCAAAATTCCCGGTGCTTGACCACCGGTCTTAGTTGGCATACTTTGCAATTATGTAAACAAAAATTTTAAAAATTGAAAGCAAACTTCTAAATTTGGGTTTGGTTTCCCCTTTAGTTATTTCCATGAACATGAGAATCTAATCTCGAGTTGTCAGATAGTATTTGTTTAGATCTACACCAGTTGAGATAGATCTGTTGCAAATTTTTAATTAATCAAAACCCATAATTGAAAATTATGTCAATCAATTATTGACAAAAACCATGACATAATCTAAGGGGTTTTCAATCGTCGTGTATCAAAGACTCGAGACAAAGACTAAATCGAACCAGACCCGGTTTAAGTTTCTAAACTCAATTGTGTAGTTAAGTAGCTAACCATGGTTCAGATGAAAGTCTTTTTGTTTTGTTTTTTGTTTTGTTTGTTGGGGTTTGGTCTTTTAATAAAAAAGAGCACGAAGAACATGCGTCGGACTCTCTCTCTTCCTTGAATTCATTCAATTGGCCACGGCGACAAAACAGGGAGCCGATACAGCGAAACTGATACATCTTTTTTTATTTTCTGGATTCTTAGGGTTCTTTTTCGGGGAATTTAGGTAATTTGTTTGTCCATTTTGGTGGGGTTTGGGAGATTTAAAATTTGTGTTTTTTTTTGGGTCGGATTCTCAAAAATCTGATTTTGAGGAGAAAATCTCGGTGGAAGAGACTTGATTCAAATCTTCTTTACTGGTAAAAATATATTCTTCTCAATTCCTCATTTTCTGTTGGTGGAGTTTGATTTTTGTCATTTAATTGTTGTTAAAGAAAATAGGGGCAAGATCTGAGATCTCTGGGTGTTCCATGCAAAACTGTTATACTCCGCCGTATATTTGCATCTGGGTCACACTTCTAAACCCTATCATTTGACTTAAGAATCGATTTCTGAAGATCTGGGTTTCTTAAAAGTCTTTCCTTTTTGTTGGGATCCAAACAACAAAAGAAAAGAAAGCAGAGATGAATATTGGTCGCCTAGTGTGGAACGAGGACGATAAAGCGATTGTTGCGTCATTACTGGGCAAACGAGCTCTCGATTACTTGCTTTCCAACTCTGTTTCCAATGCTAATCTCTTGATGACTCTAGGAAGCGACGAGAATCTGCAGAACAAGCTCTCGGATCTCGTCGAGAGACCCAACGCTTCTAATTTCTCTTGGAACTACGCCATTTTCTGGCAGATTTCCAGGTCAAAGGCCGGAGATTTGGTTCTCTGTTGGGGCGATGGATATTGCAGAGAGCCTAAAGAAGGAGAGAAATCAGAGATCGTTAGGATTCTAAGTATGGGAAGAGAAGAAGAAACGCATCAGACTATGAGAAAGAGAGTATTGCAAAAGCTTCATGATTTGTTTGGTGGCTCAGAAGAAGAGAACTGTGCTTTAGGACTAGATAGAGTTACTGACACTGAGATGTTTCTTCTTTCTTCTATGTATTTCTCATTCCCTCGAGGTGAAGGTGGTCCAGGCAAGTGTTTTGCCTCTGCTAAACCTGTTTGGTTATCCGATGTCGTCAATTCGGGTTCTGATTATTGCGTTAGATCGTTTCTTGCTAAATCTGCTGGCATTCAGACTGTTGTTTTGGTTCCTACTGATCTTGGTGTTGTTGAGTTAGGCTCAACTTCATGTTTGCCTGAAAGTGAAGACTCAATCTTGTCTATAAGATCATTGTTTACCAGTAGTTTGCCTCCGGTTAGAGCTGTTGCTTTACCTGTTACTGTAGCTGAAAAGATTGATGATAACAGAACGAAGATATTCGGCAAGGATTTGCACAATTCAGGGTTTCTTCAACATCATCAGCATCACCAACAACAACAACAACAACCACCGCAACAGCAACAGCATAGACAGTTTAGAGAGAAACTCACGGTTAGAAAAATGGATGATAGAGCTCCCAAGAGATTAGATGCTTATCCGAATAATGGGAACAGGTTTATGTTTTCGAACCCAGGCACCAACAACAACACTCTTCTGAGTCCTACTTGGGTTCAACCTGAGAACTACACGAGGCCAATCAACGTGAAGGAAGTTCCAAGCACGGATGAGTTCAAGTTTTTACCTTTGCAGCAATCATCGCAGAGGCTGCTTCCTCCTGCTCAAATGCAGATAGATTTCTCTGCTGCGAGTTCAAGGGCTTCAGAGAATAATTCAGATGGAGAAGGAGGAGGGGAATGGGCAGATGCAGTGGGTGCTGATGAATCTGGTAACAACAGACCAAGAAAACGCGGAAGGAGACCTGCCAACGGAAGAGCGGAAGCTTTGAACCATGTAGAAGCAGAGAGGCAGAGGCGTGAGAAGCTTAACCAGAGGTTTTACGCTCTGAGATCCGTTGTTCCCAACATATCCAAGATGGACAAAGCGTCCTTGTTGGGAGACGCGGTTTCTTATATAAACGAGCTTCACGCGAAGCTAAAGGTCATGGAAGCAGAGAGAGAGAGGTTAGGGTATAGCTCAAATCCACCTATCAGCTTGGATTCAGATATAAATGTTCAAACCTCAGGTGAAGATGTCACAGTGAGGATAAACTGTCCGTTGGAGTCTCATCCGGCTTCCAGAATCTTCCATGCGTTTGAAGAGAGTAAAGTAGAAGTGATAAACTCGAACCTGGAAGTTTCTCAGGACACAGTGTTGCATACGTTTGTAGTCAAATCTGAAGAATTAACGAAAGAGAAGCTGATATCGGCCTTGTCTAGAGAGCAAACAAATTCAGTTCAGTCAAGAACATCATCAGGTAGATAGCCTTTTGAGAGACAGAAGAAGGTGGAAGTAAGTTTGTAATCAAGAACCGGTTTTGAATGGTTCTTTTTTTCTTCTAGGTATCTTTTGTTTTTACCTTTTTTTGGTTATATACCTGTAAGAATCCTCCAAACTAGGATTTTAGAAGTTTTATTGACAAAAGTAGACATTATCATTTACTCGTTTTACAGTGGACAAAGCTGGGAATTAAGTAATTAACGATAATGTTGTATCTGTTAAAGTCGTAGACTAGCTCATGAATCAGTCTTTATTCATTCTGATATGTCCTATGTGTTGGATTTGGTGAAGTGTTTAATCGACAAGTCAGATAAGTGTTATGGATTGGTCACGGAATTGCTCAAGAACAACAAAACACAGCTGATTCATTGCTTGTGAACAAGAGGAAACACTATGATGTTCGTGCACACCATTTTTAGTGTTCAAACTAACATAAACCGTTATCGCCTGGGGAAAACAAAAGTTTTAAGAAGAGAAACAGGTGGAAAATGTAACAAAAATAAAAATAGGTTCCACCGAGACTTGAACTCGGGTTACTAGATTCAGAGTCTAGTGTCCTAACCGCTAGACCATGGAACCGCTTGATGTTTAGATTGCAGTAAATACGTTTTTAATATGTTTCTCTATTGTGAGTCAAAGGGTAATGCGATGTTTCTTTCTAGATTTCCTAAGCTAACTCAGTCCTAATAAACCGATTAAAAAGAACATGAACAAAGCATGCAGATCATAAAAGTGTCACACAAAGAGAGAGATACATGTTAGATTGTTTTTTTTTCTTCTCTTAAATGATAATTAATCGTTCTAACAAAAACTTAGCTACTAGTCTTCCATGATTTGTTATATATTGAGACAACAAAGACCATACGGTATAATCAAAAGACTTGTTGAATATAGAATATAAGATTAGATGATTTTGGTGCTAGCCTCCCTCTTCGCTGTTCTCATTCTTAATGTTCTTCTATGGAGATGGCTCAAGGCTTCAGCATGTAAAGCCCAAAGGCTTCCTCCAGGTCCACCAAGATTGCCTATTTTGGGTAACCTTCTTCAATTGGGGCCTTTACCTCATCGGGACTTGGCTTCTCTATGTGATAAGTACGGCCCACTTGTCTACCTCCGGCTTGGAAATGTAGATGCTATCACAACGAACGATCCCGATACCATCCGTGAGATTCTTTTGCGGCAGGACGATGTTTTTTCATCGAGACCCAAAACACTCGCCGCAGTCCACCTAGCGTATGGATGTGGGGACGTTGCATTAGCGCCAATGGGCCCGCATTGGAAAAGAATGAGGAGGATATGCATGGAACACCTACTTACAACCAAAAGGCTTGAATCTTTTACAACCCAACGGGCTGAGGAAGCTCGGTATCTAATACGAGATGTCTTCAAACGGTCCGAAACCGGAAAGCCGATAAATCTTAAGGAAGTATTGGGTGCTTTCTCTATGAACAATGTGACTAGGATGCTACTAGGGAAACAATTCTTTGGGCCTGGATCTCTAGTTAGCCCAAAAGAAGCCCAAGAGTTTTTGCACATAACTCACAAATTGTTTTGGCTGTTGGGTGTAATTTACCTAGGAGATTACTTGCCATTTTGGAGATGGGTGGATCCGTCCGGATGCGAGAAAGAAATGAGGGACGTGGAGAAGCGTGTTGACGAGTTTCACACTAAGATCATCGACGAGCACAGAAGGGCAAAACTGGAAGATGAAGATAAAAACGGAGACATGGATTTTGTTGACGTTTTGTTGTCTCTACCTGGTGAGAACGGGAAGGCACACATGGAAGACGTTGAAATTAAAGCTCTAATTCAGGTATTATAAATTCGCGTTACGTTCATAATAAATGCATCAAAAAATATTTGACAAAATAATGTATTCGTTGTAAATTTGAATAGGACATGATAGCTGCTGCGACAGATACGTCAGCAGTCACAAACGAATGGGCAATGGCTGAAGCGATCAAGCAACCGCGAGTGATGCGTAAAATTCAAGAAGAACTCGATAATGTCGTAGGATCAAATCGAATGGTCGACGAATCGGATCTAGTCCATTTAAACTATCTACGTTGTGTGGTACGAGAGACGTTCCGAATGCATCCAGCCGGACCATTCTTGATCCCTCACGAATCCGTCCGAGCAACAACGATCAACGGCTACTACATCCCGGCAAAGACACGTGTCTTCATCAATACACATGGATTGGGCCGAAACACTAAGATATGGGACGACGTGGAAGACTTCAGGCCAGAACGACACTGGCCCGTTGAAGGTAGCGGACGCGTTGAGATAAGTCATGGACCGGATTTTAAGATATTGCCGTTTAGTGCCGGCAAGAGGAAATGTCCCGGAGCTCCGTTAGGTGTGACGATGGTGCTAATGGCTTTGGCTCGGCTCTTCCATTGCTTTGAATGGTCTTCACCGGGAAATATTGATACGGTGGAAGTTTATGGCATGACTATGCCTAAGGCTAAACCATTACGGGCAATCGCTAAGCCACGATTGGCAGCTCATTTGTACACATAACTTTGGTTTAAATTGAATAATAAAAGCATCTACATTGGACATATTAATGGGGTGTCTTCTACCATAATAAAATATTAAGAAAATTAAAATATGACAATGTCTTTAAACTAGAGACATTCAATGAAAATGTCTATGAGAAGACATTATAGTGAAGTAGATTTTCTATTTAAAGACAACCTCATATTTTAATAATTATATTTTAGTTTTTTTAATAATTTCTTACGTGGGAAGACATCCAATATAATTGTGCAATGTGGATGGCCTAAGAATTCTTAAAGTTCGGTTCGACCGGCTAAGACAAATTTCGGTTATTGATTTGTTAGTTTTCTTTTACCGGTTTAGCAGAACCCTACATACTTGGGTTCTGTTCTTGATCTCTTGTGGTGAAATAAAATGATTTCGACGCTCCGTCGCGCCGTGTTTCTCCGTCGATTTCCGGCGGTGGTTTCTCCGATCAAAAGGGCTTTCAGCAGTAGAATTGACGATGAATTCGATCCCCAAATCATGAATATAAATGAGCTGAATCAGGTTTTTCTCACTCTCTGTCTGTTGTTTTGGTTTTTTCTTTTTCTCGTCATGTTGTTTTGGTTTTGTGTAGCTCTTAGTAGATTCAATCTAATTAATGGTTAAAAAGAGTTCGTTGAGAAAGTAGAGAAATTGATGTTAAATCAGTGATCTTGATTCTACCAAAAACATTTGAATTGGTGTTTCAGGAGATGCAGTCAATCTTTGGACAAGAACCTTCTCCCGATGGTCCTGGGACAATGGATTTCTCTGAGTTGAAATCATCCAAAATCGAACCTTTGAGATCGAAGAATATTGATTTTAGACAACAAATTGAGTATCATAAATCTACACACTCGAGCAAGAATGATTCGCAAGCTATAGAACAATATGCAAAAGTGGCTAGTGATATGTCTAAGCTAACACATGTTGGTATCGCAGGGGAAGCTCAAATGGTGGATGTTTCTTCTAAGGACAATTCCAAGAGAACTGCATTGGCCTGTTGTAAAGTTATTCTTGGGAAACGAGTATTTGATTTGGTCTTAGCGAATCAAATGGGGAAAGGAGATGTTCTTGGAGTGGCGAAAATAGCTGGGATCAACGGAGCAAAACAAACCAGCAGCTTAATACCATTGTGTCATAACATTGCTCTTACGCATGTTCGTGTAGACTTACGACTAAACCCTGAGGATTTTAGTGTTGACATTGAAGGAGAAGCTTCTTGCACTGGAAAAACCGGAGTTGAGATGGAAGCTATGACTGCTGTATCAGTTGCTGGTTTGACTGTTTACGATATGTGTAAGGCTGCTTCCAAAGATATCAGTATTACAGACGTGAGGCTCGAGCGTAAAACTGGTGGAAAGAGCGGGTCTTGGTCTAGACTCTAGAGGGGACTGAACACATTCAACATTTGCCTCTGTTGCTATAAAGGTTAGCTTTCTTTATCTTATTTGGATGCTTGGGTGATATCTCTTATATGGAAAGATGGAAACTTTTGAATCTCGATTAGTCAATTAGGCACTGTGAAAGACACTATAGTTTTGCTCACAATTTGTTGCTTCTGCTGTTTTAGTTTGGGTACTCTCTAAGAACAAAGGTGAAATATTACCTATTGATGCTTAAGAGCGGATTGAAACTACCAAGTTTGTTCTTTTTAGTATTTATTCTTGCAATGGGTTATGTGTAAGAACACACATAACATCTCTCTTGAATCTTGTTATAATTAGATCATCACAACACTATTAAAAGGGTCAGATAACATAGTGTTTATATGTATAGGTATATAGGTTATCATGTCGATTTGTGAATCTTTTTGTATGCATATGGTTCATGTTACGACCTTGGAATGATGAGTGAGCACTAAACATATACTAAAGCAGAGAAAGCTAGAAAGTGTGCTAGGCTGTCTCTACTGGCCAAAGTCTCTTTTTTTCATTCTTTCTTGTAGCTTTTGCTTTCTTGTCTCCTCTAATCAAATACTCCATTTCGAGATCTCTCCGTCTGATTTCTTACCAATGTACTAATCATTAATCAAATTGGAACTACGTGTAGCACTATGGCTTGTCCGAACCAGTAAAACCGGCTGAGAAAAGATCCTGTCAACGAACCAACCGGTCAAGTACGGATTTCTTTAATTGTAAAGTTGGGTACGTGTTTATGAAGCGAACGTGTTTGATAGAAAAAAAATGAATGCTTGCAACTGTGAAGACTGAAAAGTCATGATTTAGTGTTGAGACTTATTCAAATTATTATGTCCACATTCTTTAAACAGTGGGAAGAGAGAGATTGGTGACAGCATTAAATTGGTGGTCACACATACCAATATCACAAAATTTAGTACTTGTACCCCATAAAGAAGAGGGTCACTATATTCAATTATTCATGTTTTATGATGTAATATACTATAGTAGATGTTAACATATCGAAGCATTGAATATGAAAGTTCCAAATCTTGATGGTCATTATTTCGAATTCTTGTGGGCGAATAAATGAAAAGAGCGTTTGATGATATCGACATTCTAACAAGATCGTGAGATCTAAAGGTCGTCGTGATGATTTAGTAATAAGATAAAAAAGTCGTAGCAACGTTTTTTTGGTTTAAAATGTAAAAAGAAGACCGTGATGCATTGTTTGTAATGTATACATGAATAAAATAAGTACTTATTTAACAACGTAGTGTATTAGATTATCTTTCGTCATGTATTTGCATGTATATTTTCCCCCATGTGGAATGTTTCAGTTTGTGTTATCTCAAGAGCGAAAATGTGCCACCAATTGTGGGGAAATTATTGGGCATCATTAATTAACTACTAGTAGTATATAAAACGAGCTTTTCACTTTTCACAAAATAATTATAGTTAAAATAAGCAAATTATTTCATGACGTAAAAAAAGAAAGAAAAAGAAGCTACCACACCACTTGCATATTTCTTAAGTGTCTGTTATCCACCGAATCTAAAATGTCGCTTTTGCATTCCCACAATCTTATTAGATATTTGTATTCCCAGAGTAAAAGTATAATTCAAACATTTATTATTATTATTATAGGAATTGAAAGAAAATTAAATTTTCAAAAAGACCGCTTACTTGTTTATTATATACACAGAGAAGAGAACAGTCTCACTCGCCACTTTCCTCGAGAAAACGAAAAAAAAAGATGGTAGGAAGAAGAAAAGCTTTACTCTTTTCTCTCTGTTTCTTCTTCCTCTCTCTTCCTTCCTTCTCTTCCCTTCCATCCTTCCAAACCCTATTCCCCAATTCTCATTCCCTTCCTTGTGCTTCTCCCGTCTCATTCCAACCCGACTCCGACTCCGAGTCACTGCTAGAATCCGAATTTGAATCCGGATCCGACTCCGAGTCTTCTTCTTCCATTACTCTAAACCTCGACCACATCGATGCTCTCTCCTCCAACAAAACACCCGACGAGCTATTCAGCTCCCGTCTCCAACGTGACTCCCGGCGCGTGAAATCTATCGCCACACTCGCCGCTCAAATCCCCGGAAGAAACGTGACTCACGCGCCACGACCCGGTGGATTCAGCAGCTCAGTCGTCTCTGGTCTCTCTCAAGGAAGCGGTGAATACTTCACGCGCCTCGGTGTCGGCACTCCGGCGAGATATGTTTACATGGTGCTCGACACCGGCAGCGACATCGTCTGGCTACAATGCGCTCCTTGTCGGAGATGCTACTCTCAATCCGACCCGATATTCGACCCGAGAAAATCCAAGACCTATGCCACAATCCCCTGTTCTTCACCTCACTGCCGCCGATTAGACTCCGCCGGATGCAACACCCGTCGTAAGACTTGTCTCTACCAAGTCTCTTACGGAGATGGTTCTTTCACCGTCGGCGATTTCTCCACCGAAACGCTAACTTTCCGGCGAAATCGCGTTAAAGGCGTTGCTCTCGGATGTGGCCACGACAACGAAGGTCTCTTCGTCGGAGCCGCCGGTTTATTAGGACTCGGTAAAGGTAAATTATCGTTCCCCGGTCAAACCGGTCACCGGTTTAATCAGAAATTCTCTTACTGTTTAGTCGACAGATCCGCTTCTTCGAAACCTTCCTCGGTCGTCTTCGGAAACGCCGCCGTATCACGAATCGCGAGATTCACGCCACTTTTGTCAAACCCAAAACTCGACACTTTCTACTACGTCGGGCTTCTGGGAATTAGCGTCGGAGGGACACGTGTCCCCGGCGTAACGGCTTCTCTTTTTAAACTTGACCAGATCGGTAACGGTGGAGTTATTATCGATTCGGGTACGTCTGTGACCCGGTTGATCCGACCAGCTTATATTGCTATGAGAGACGCGTTCCGGGTCGGAGCTAAGACATTGAAAAGAGCTCCGGATTTCTCACTCTTCGACACGTGTTTCGATCTCTCCAATATGAACGAGGTTAAAGTACCGACGGTGGTTTTACATTTCCGTGGAGCTGACGTATCACTTCCGGCGACGAATTACCTGATCCCTGTGGATACCAACGGCAAGTTCTGTTTTGCGTTTGCCGGTACGATGGGCGGACTATCCATAATTGGGAATATCCAGCAACAGGGTTTCCGGGTTGTATACGACTTAGCGAGTTCCCGGGTCGGGTTTGCTCCAGGAGGATGCGCTTAATAATTAGATCTGACCGGAGCCGGTACGGATAATGTACTTTTGTTTTCTCAATTTAATGCTTAGACTTGTTTTTTTTTTTTTTATAAATCGGACAAGTGAATCTTTAAGCGGTGGAGTTGAATACGTGTTGATAAAATCTTCACGTGTTGTCGGCTGTATTATTAGTATCGTCTTTATTTTACATCTCGGACCAAAGAGAGCGTGTATGATTTTCTAAAAAATTGGCAATTTTACTTTTAGTTATCCAACAAATGACAACTGCGGAAATTAGTTAGATCAAAGATTATTCAATATAATTTCCAAGTCAGACAAATCTGATTATCTGAGGATGGTAGAGTACGTCTATAATAGTATAAATTAAGATAGATTTTGGTAAATTACTGTTTACGTAATACATAGGGCAGATGAAAAATTGTGTTGGAGTTGTTAATCAGACAAAAACGAAGATTCAGCGCGAAGATAGAGACAGTGCTCCTATTACATACTCCTGCATGCACTGATTACTTCATTTTTTTCCTTGTTTATTTTCAAGCACTTTATTGGTTTAATAATCTACTTTATCACCTAATTACATTGAATACGTGTTAACTTGAGCTTAGAGTCTTCATATGTTACTTAGTTCATTCGTTATGAGTTTAAAACCCTCTCACTCAACCTGTACTATGTTTTGCATAGTTGGCTAAACATGAGATATCTTAGCAGAAACTGAGAACACTTGTCAAGTTCAACATTTGCGGATATACAAGTAACGAAAAACAACACTTGAAATTTAATGAAAAGATGTTAGAAAGTATAAAACATTAATGAATATAACATCTTAACGTAACACACCTATATTTTCCATTACTTTATATAACCCTCAATAAAATAGTTTATAAATCTACACACAAAACCTCATCAAAAACCATGGGAAAGCCAAGAAGCGTGTCTCCGACCATCTTCCTCCTAGTCATCCTCTTGGTGACCGCCGGAGAGAAGACGGAGGCGAAGCCATGGTGGAAGAAAGTCGGAGATTCCATCGGGAATATAGCCGGAGGAATAAGAAATGCGGTTGGGAATTATAAACCAGTGGAGATGGGATTGTCGTTAAAAGGAGGATTTTGTGTGAGAAAGCTTCTGTCTTTGAATACGAATGTGTTCAGTGAATGGTGTATAGCTCTTAATGATCCAAGAGCTCCTATGTACATGAAGATTGAGAATATACCAAGTGGTGTGTCAATCGAGTCCATTTTAAAGAAGCCTATTGATTTAATCAAGAACCATTATCCCAATTTCTTGAAAGTTTGGAACTTTAACCAGAAAATTAAGAGAAAGCCTAGACGTGCTCTTTAATTTTCTTTATTCTTCTTCTTTTTGAGACATGCAGATTCGCTATTATTTCGATTATTAATAATGATAAACTTGAGCTACATGTTCTTGTTATGTTGTTGTTTAAATTTGAGTATAGCATATAATTCAAATATAATTTGGGTTGGTTTTGATTTACAATTTAAGTATTGCCTAATTGTAGGTGGGTTTACTACATTCTTGAATTGATTTAGAATGGTGTTCCGATCTTCAATATTCACCATGCATTTGACTTTCTATTAATTAGTTTCCACTCACAATTTTGCATTTTAGAGTTAATTACACTTTTCACCTACAATTAACGTAATTAACTCTCCGATTAAACTTGATCCTTTGTTTTGTTTTTTTGTAATGGAGCTTCGTAAACGGAAAATACGAGCTCCATTACATATCTTCGTCGGCATAACGTTCTTCCTCCTTCAGCTTTGGTCGGGAACGGCCCAAATTAACCATGAAGACTCTTCCACAAAACCCTCCGTTAAAAACTCTCCGTCAGCGACGAGTACTCGGCTTCTGTTGTCACCACCTTCGTTCACCGGAAACCGATTCTCGTTCAGGTTCAGGTGGAGGAGAATACGACGTCGTAACAGAGTCAACAGAGCGAGCAGAGAGTTTTTAATCGCACATAACCTCGTAAGAGCGCGCGTGGGAGAACCACCGTTTCAATGGGACGGAAGATTAGCGGCGTACGCGCGCACGTGGGCGAATCAGCGCGTGGGTGATTGTAGGCTTGTTCACTCTAACGGGCCGTATGGAGAAAACATATTTTGGGCCGGAAAGAATAACTGGAGCCCCAGAGATATTGTTAATGTGTGGGCCGATGAGGATAAATTCTACGACGTGAAAGGTAACACGTGTGAGCCGCAACACATGTGTGGGCACTACACGCAGATCGTGTGGAGAGATAGTACCAAGGTCGGATGCGCAAGTGTGGATTGTTCGAACGGCGGCGTTTATGCGATTTGTGTTTATAACCCACCGGGAAATTACGAAGGTGAAAATCCGTTTGGAAGTTATGATGATCAGATTGGTCTTGCCCGGGATGATCCACCGGCGGTGATCGGAGGAATGGCTTGAGAGTGGAGGACACGGCGGTGTCACAATCCACTTTTAGTTACTAATTTTTTTTTCTTCTCTCAAACTTTTTTTGGATGAAACTTAACCTTGGGTTTTTATTCAGTGGAACGATCATCTAATAACTGATTCATTAAACAAGTTTATAATTTCGACATTTTATATAGTGAATCGTTAGAATTGATGTAATCGATGAGAAATACGCAAGTAAATTACGTGAAAACTAATGTTTAAACATGAAGAACCATAAAAGAAAAAATTATGTCCAAAATTTCCTACGTTTTATTGGCTGAATTAAAAGAAAAACCCCAGAAAAATGTTATATCACCTCACTTGGTAAACAAAAGAATGGCTTGGCTTTTTCTCACCTCTGCACAACCTTTCCGGTCAAAATCCAAAACATTGTAACTTCATTTCGAGGCTATCACAAGCCTCAGTTTCCCATGACTGTGAATGAAACTACCTGCCAATTAGAGATCAACAAGTTAAAATAAATACAAGTGTATACATGTCTTTGAAGATTTAGTTTAAGAGTTTAGAGAAGCTAACCTTTATATTGTCCCTATGAAACAGCAAATATCAGAGATGTGTGTGTGAGTTTGCATTTCATCGAATTAGCTCAATCTTTGGAGAGTGTTTCAAGCTACAGACTTTGGAGCCTCGCTGTCTCTGATAACTCTGCTATAGCCAAGCTTGAACGGTTGAGAATCATAAGGCCGGTTAAGCAAACTGATTGGCATTCTCAGTGTTTGTTTCCTGTTTCTCCTCCCTCTTAACAAAATGCTGAAAGTTTTCTCACCTTCCTCAGATTTCCGGTTTCCATTCTCCGTTTCACTGCGTGCAACTGCGTTGTTCACATGGTTAACAGAATCCATAACTTCATCGGCGACTGCCACATCTTGCGTGCCTTCTTTGGTTTCTTCTACACCTGAAGTGTCAATATCCGTTGGCAGAATCACAGTTGGCTCTAACACAGTTGCAGCTATTGGCTCGGTGATCATGTGCGGTGGGGGAAACTCAACGGGATGGCATCCAGGCCAAACCGTTCTTGGTACAAAATCCGACACATTGAGCTGCCATGGGAACTGATTGGGATGAAAAGGACCGCTTGTTACAGGGTAAGTACTTGTGGGGACTGATTGACTGTAAGGAGGAGGGTAAACAAAGGACATTGGCTGCATCAAGTTTGGAGTTGTCGGAGGTGAAGGGTAAGGAGGAGGAGGTCCGTGATGAAGAGTCATGTTCACTGGCCACGACGGTCCAATGTTCATGCCTATTGGAGTAGGACGTATAATACTTGGAGGTGATGATGGGTTGAATGGAGCAGCTGACGCAGATAGCTTCTTGTTAGGCAACAATCCTCGTGAGGCATCGCCTGAGTCCGTAGTAGAAATTGACAGTTTTGCCTTCAGATCTTCGGAATCAGCAGCTAATTGATCTATCACTTGTTGCTCTCTGGTCGAATGAATCATATCTGTTACACCATCGTTTATCAATTCAACTTCGACTTGTTCTTCAACCTGAATTCCACCCCCAGATTCGTCGTTTTCATTTATATGACTTCCTCCGAGTACTCCTTCAGATGGTTGTAACTCTACTTTGATCTCTTCTTCGCCTTGGGTTATGTTAGATTCTGGGTCTGCAGAAATTTCCTTTTTTACCTCTTCCTCTAACCCTGTTATCATTTGCTCATCCCTTGTAAGCTCCATTGATGTACCCTGTTCAGTTTTTTTCTCCATCTCATCATCCTCTTGCTTATCTGAAACTTCCGCTTGTGGAACCCAGACTTGATACTTAGCAATTGAACCAGGTGGTGCCAATGCTACTTCCTTGTAGGATGGAGATTTTCCAAGACTTACAACAGAGTTTTTCGTGTGGTAGGCTTCACTTTGCACAGTACTAGACAGAGTAGGTGGCTCAACAGAAGAAGCATCTGTCTTCAACCCATCTTCTTCTGAAGTTTCACCAGCAGTCTTAGCGTTACCAGAAGACGGCTGCGTCGATTTAACCCGATACGCCAAGGTTTTAACTATCTTCCTGCCAAATTTGGTGCCTTGAGTTGTTAAACCAGGAGAATGATGATCTGCATAGCTTGAATATGATGCTGTTCGCTTCTTGAGAATGTAGTATTTGTCGTTCTGCTGAGTAGCATTCTGGAAAAGAGGGTTATCGATATCAGCTTCAACATTCTTCTTCTGATATGTATATACCTTCCCGATGGATGCTCGCCGTTGCTTCATCCTGCGACCATATGATCCAGCAGATCTCGGTCTTTGCACCGGTTGCCATCCATCTTCACTACCATCAGGGTGTTGTGGCTCGGTTGAAACGTCGCTAGATGTAATTGGATTACTGTTATCCATAGTAGCGTCCTCAATTACTGGAGGAGAAGGTGGTTCTTCAACTGGTGCAAGAATTGTCTCGTGATTCTCTTCGCTTGATTTACCTTCTTCTGATCCAGTTTCTTCCGTATCCTCTTCAGACATCTCCTTTTGCTTTTCTCTCGGAATTTCCACCAAGTGTTCAGAAACATTGCTTTGCTTGGATTTTTCCTTTAGCTACACAACATAGGTCCAACCATTTAAGCACTTCTAACCATTAAAGTGGAGAAATATCAAAGAAATAAAAATCATACCTTCAGAATATAGTTCTTCCTCTTTGCTGCCACGCTCTCTTTGCCTTTTGCGTTATGACTTGGGTTGATATAGTCGAGTAGATCGGAAACACTGCAAAACATTATCAACTTAAGGATCTGGCCAAGGAGTACACTTAATTGACACATTCAAACAAAATAAAAAACTTATAAACAACAAATAAGGAGATATCAGAAAGTTGTTTGACCTTAGGTGGCCTTTGCTGGCTATAGACGCGTCTGGCTTAGGAGTACCATTTCGCGCAGCTTCTTGTTGTTCAAAAGCCTTGGACTCAAAGTATTCTAGCCAAGCAGCAGCATCCTGAACCATATAATCAATTGTCAAACTTAAAGAATGCATACAGTTGTCAGAAAGATGACTAATTTGGCTGATAGGATATCATGATAATATATACCTGAGTACGTAAATCATCTGGCCCCAGCTTTGCTCGAAGGATTCTTAAGGTTGTTTGCTCATGCTGAACACTTAAATGGTATGCCTCCATCAAGGAGAGCGCAATTGCTATGGCATGGTAGCTTGCAGCAGTCTGAAATTTGACATAATTAGCAAAATCAAATCAAGTTTCTTACATATTTATGTTCCCAAAACAAAAAACGAGCATCGGGAAAAGAACCTGGATATGGTCCGGACCAAGCAACCTTTGATTACACTTGAGAGCTTTGTGAAGATACCTCAAGGCAACATGCACATTTCCTAGACCTTCCTCCATCATGGCTACATTGATGTATGTAGCAGCAGTATTTGGATGAGATGGACCGCATGTGAGATGTAAGAGATACAACGCACGCTTAACATACCTAACAAAAACAATCATATCCAGGTTTAGATGATGGAAAGAGACATCAAACATTTAAACCATCTAACCTCGCGATTCTTTTAAAATCAAGAGTGCTAAACTTACTTGAGAGCCAGCTCTGTATGCTGAAGCCTATAATAGAAGACAGCAAGATCACCATAACTCTTCATTGTATCTGGATGATCAAGTCCAAGTTCCCTCTCATTGATGTCTAAAGCCTTTTGCTGATATATTGTAGCCTGTTTTAACAAAATCTTTTAGTTTCACAATTGTCATATAAAGGAAAGATATCACAATCTAACCATATAATATATACAGACCTGGTTAAAGTCACCAGTGTGATATAGAACCACAGCAAGTAAACTGTAAGCTCCGGCTGTCATTCTGTGATAGGGACCGCAAACTGCTACGAGTTTAGCAAGAGCCTAATGGAGGAAAAAAAGAAAGAGACAAAACAACAAAACAAAATCATGACGCTGTATAAAAAACAAGTAATATGAAGAAATAGCTGAGGAGTAGACATGGACCTTCGTTCCATATGTAACTGCATCTTCAAGCTTTCCTTTGTCTAAAGCTGTTTTAGATGACTCCAGAAGTTGCCTTCCATCAGCAGATGAACATGCTGCTTGCTGCATAGATTTAAAATAGAAAGTCTGAATAACTATGGCTGACTAACATATTAGAAAGAATCCTGATTCAGATAGAACATTTTTCCTAATATCTATTGTCTTGTCCGTTACCTTATGCACTGGGACAAGACTAACCACATCTGTTTTCCGGAAAGGTGCAGGAGAATCCATGTCAAAGTCCCTTGGAATCAACTCAATACCAACCTGACAAATAAAATTTAAATCACAATTTCATTAGTCAATATAGTAATTAGCAACAACTTTATAACTCAATCAAATTTTCGGGTTAGAGCATTCATAAATTACCTTATGGCATAAGCCTCGGAGAATGGCAAACTTCCGTAGATCCTTGTAACTGAAGGCATTAAGATCATAATCATACCGTTTCTTCAAGAATTTCTCCAACCATCGGAAGATCAGAGGATGTACATTCCAAGGGTTATGTGGTGTTGCTGCAACATTTTCAGGAATCCCAAGCATCATGTTCAAAGCAGCAGCTACTTTTATAGCTATTTTGTCAGTGTCAGTAGCAACAGCAGAAATCACCGCCTGGAGGATATGCTTAAGGGCTCTTACTATCATCTCATGAACACACAGCGATTGTACATGTGACAATTTATCTGAAAGCTTCACCTATTGTCACCATAAAAAAGATATGGATGATCAAAATTCATCTTGAATAGTTTCTAAGAAACACGAGGTTAAGAAAGCCAACTTACAACATATCCTAAAGAACGCATCCGAAGACCTCTTGTGTGCATAAAATCAGTTAGAGTCCGGCCATCGACTGGGGAGAGCTCCAATGAACCAAAATCTGCAACCTGCATTCCGTGATAAAAGAAAATTCGCATGATTTGTTACTATTTTAATACTACCAATAGACAACACTACAACAAAATTTAGACTCATTTACCAGTTTCGGAATAGCAACTTCAGTATAATAATTCTGTGCCAAGTCGACAAGTTCTTGCAAAGACTGGAGCAAATATTCTTAGTTAGCACACAATTAAGTAAATAAACATAGAGCAACAAATTGAAGTTGTAGTGTAAAACCTTGTGATGAAGTCCAGTATCTGACTCTTTTAGGCGAGTGAAGGCTGCATCAGACAACAAATTCTTCAAGATGAGCACATTTTCTTGAGCATTCTTCTCAGCATCGGATTGCAAAGATGCAGCAGTATCAGCCTCTGAAGAAACCGCATCGACTTGAGACGATAATGCAGTCTGCGGCGTCTTAGGGCTGCTCACATCTGTTTTCTTTTTGCTGCTATTGAGGGACTTAAGCGGTTTCCCAAGCCCTTCAACCTTCAATTCATTCTTAGACTTTTCACCGGTTTGTTTTTTGTCCTTTTCTGTATTCTTTTGGTCTTGTAAATGCTGTATCCAACAAGCTCCAAGCTCCCATCTCATGATACTATCCCTGTCTATCTCCTCTCCCTCAAGCTTAGCAATGCTTTCTTCCAGCATTTTACTTACAAATTCCCGTGAAGATGTAAGTTCATCATCGTGTTGCTGAGGTGTTTTCTTGTTCTGCTCAGGAGAGGATTTATGGAGAAGGAATCTCAAACTGTAAAACAACATCAAAAAAAAGTTACACAGTAATTAACAAATACGCTAAAGAGACAAAAGATGAATGTCTTTTCATTAAGTAAGAAATTATCACCTATTGATATTTAGAGCATTAGCACCACCTTCAGGCTGTTCAAGGAGGTCAACAATTTGAGAAGGTGGGCTTAACTCCTCACTCTCCTTCTCTAATTTCACAACAGCAATGTAACCACAGTACTTAAGACTTATAGTTCCTAAAGTAGCAACGTCCTGCACCCATTGTAAAACCACAGTTAAAACAATACAGATGAGGAAACAAAAAATTAAACATGGAAAAAGTGGGGAAGGTTTAAAAAACACTGACATGAGCAGCAGTATTTTCATCAGCTGTAAGTCCCTTGAGAAGGTTCCGTTCCATCAGCTTCTTTTTATCCAAACCAGTGGCTTGAATTCCATCGATTTTTGTATCCACTTTACTACTTGCATTTGAAGTATCCCTTGTAACCGTAACAGTCAAGTCTCTAACTGTCTCGGAATAGAGAACTTCGGAGTCTTCTTCAGCCAGTACTGGCTCAGCCATTACTTTCTGAACAGCCTTGATGGCTCTGAAAGTCGCGACATCAACAAAGAGGTTGTGAAGAAGAAACACTTTTCTGTCTCTGACTTGTCTCTCCTCTGCTGTTTTGCAAGGCATAGATGCGATAAAGGCGAATTCGTTGGACCATGGAACCAAGTCGTAGCTGCCATCTCTCCCTTGACCACCACCATCCCCTCCCCATCTCTCATCCTCAACAGGGAGAGGCGGAAACGCTGCTGGTGACTGCGCCGCAGTAGGCGGGATGAGCCATGTGTTAGCTCTAAACCCATATGGAAGATTTCCAAACTGCAAATAAATGAAATACTCATTAACTGCACCCAATTCAAACATCCACTAAATCCTCATTCAGATAGAGAAATATACCTTATTGCGCTCCGAAAATGCTTTCAGAAGATCACTGTAAGCCTAAGCATGATAAAAGAATAAGATTAACAATCACGTTCAACACAAAATCCAGTAACAAATAAGAACATATGACTTACATTATCGAAGGCTCTACTGATTTGTCTAAGCAAATCAACAAGATTGTGACATATTATTCTTTGTTTCCCAATGCTGTAAAATCCTTTTCTGCAACCTTCAATATGAACGAGCTTCCCATTACAAAGCTTCACCTGATAAAAAAAACATTAAACGATATCACCAAAAGCCAATTGCGCAATAAATAGAAATATGTGTGATTCATCATCATAGGCTTACATCAATGGAGAGAAGATGATCTTCCTTGGCTATATCTTCAGTTTCCCGCTTAGTCGCGAGCCGAATATCTATAAAACCCTAATTACTGTAAGTTGGGACAAAATCGATCAAAGCAGGACATCGAATCTAGGGTTTAAGGGAGAGACAAATACGAGCATACATTGAAGAGGAGGAGTGAGATGAGCGAGAGAGAAAAACTCGTAGAAACTTCCAAGCTTAGGGAAAGAGTGGCTAGTCTCTCCGGCTTCATCAACCACAGTATCCTTCGACGCAGGAGACGGCGGAGGCGACGTATCCGACTGTTTAGAATTCTTTCCACCTCCCTTAACCTGCGCACTTTTCACGGAGTCTGATTTCTCCGGCGACGGACCGAAGCAAGTGGTACAGGCGACGATGTCAAGCAGCCGTCTAACGTGCGCCACTGCTGTTCCTTCATTGTAATCCTCTGGCAACAAAAAGAAATCACAACGGTCTCACGAATTAAAGAAAAGGCACAAAAGTAAAGTGACGTCGTTTGGCAGATAAATAGAAACGGCAGCGTTTAGGTTTTCTAAGTTATTTCCGTTACGGCGCAGTAACGGCGTCATATTTGATGCGCGAGAGAAGTTTACCTTCCGTTAACGTGAGAACACAGGGTTTAAGGGCCGACACATCCACTGTGTCTTTTAACCGCGATCCTCTTATCTGCAACCAATCTTGAGTCAGAACGTGAATTTGATTTAACTATTTTACCACAGTCAATTTTTTTATACTCTTTATGGGATGATTTTGAATAAGGCAATTCTGGTAAAATATCTGTTATCTAAAAACAGAAAAGGAAACTCAATTGTCAGACTAGCAAAATTCAATGACACTATATTCTTTTCTTTATTTCTCAGATGAAAAAGTCATTTTCCTTTACTTTTTTAGCTCACTTTATTTTTAGGATCCTAAGAAATTCCACAATAAACATGAATATTTCTGGACCATCAAACATTAACAAGTAACCAACAATCGTGAACCAGAGAAACAAGTAACTAACATGGAACAATTTAGAAACTTCCACTCACTCAGATTATTTTTACCTCATTTTTCTTTTGTTAAAATCTCAGGTTATTTACCTCATGGGAGAGCGAATAATTGGTGACGTGGCAGGTGTCGAAGTTAACCGATAACAGCCGCCGAACATCTATGATCCTGTCCGTTGATATGCCCTGTTTCAGACATTTTCTCTATAAAATCCACTTTTGATAATTTTATTTTTGGAATAATAAACATATGAAACCTATACCTAACATACGGCAAAAAAAAATCATTAATATTATTAATTTCAAACAAGAAAACATTTGTAACAAATATTCGAGTAACAAAATACGAATATAGATAAACATGTTTTCTGACGACAAAAGATGATACACATGTTTTCCATATAAACATTTCACTGTCTATGTAACGTCTACGTAATATTATTGACCAGAATTATGAGAAACTAATGAATTATTTAACAATCGAAAATTTGTGTGTTACACACAGTTTTGTATTTTTCTACACGTTCAAATAATGATAAAATTTAAGAAGATAATTCTAAGTCAAGGAAATGATTTTTTATTTTTTTTCAAAAAATTAATACAACAAGTATAAGTGTAAACCTATCATTTTGTAGGTAACGTGTCTTGCCTTATCCCGGAAAAACGACATCATAAAAATAAATCGAGTGCACATTGGGAGTTTATTTATATATATCAGAAATGAATTTAAAAGCACTAGTTCTGATTAAACTAAATAAAATCTTTGAATTTTAAAAATATAAAGATAAACTTTCATCAATATGCTATAAGTTCAATACTGAAACTAATGTTATATAAATTAGTTAATTGCATAAAAGGGATATAACAAAATTCAGAGAAAATATCGGTACCAAAAAAAAAACAGTTGTAAACACGCAAGAAATATGAAAATTTTACATAAATTCGAAAATGATGCTAGAAAATAAATCACACACAGACCTTCAAAATAGCCTCCGTTTCATCCGGAAGGTTTACAATGACATCCACGATAACCGGGAGAACTGCACATAAACCGTAAGGCGTAAACCATCATGATTCATATAGAGAACTGAGAAATTAATTATTGGTTAAGAAGTAATTTTATTGAAATTCATATTGATTAAGGTTTTCGTCGTTGGTTGGTACCTTTCTCTTCCTTCTTCTTCTTATCTCCTTTTGTCTTTCCACGGTTGTTCTTGGGAGCCATTTCTTCTAGAGCTTTTTTTCTTTTCTTTTATTGAAATAAACAAATAATATCTGAAAACAAATTCAACTTGGTTAATTGCAATAATCTCATTGTCAAATATGCATTCAAATGTATAATTTTGTAGGACTCAAACCTCATAAAGAACCCATAAAACTAAAACTAAAGTATACGATATAAACGTTCAAAATCTTATCCAAAACAAAATGGTTTACTGAAACATATATATAACACGAACTTGGAAAACAGATATTCAAATTTTTTTCAATAATTACCGAGTGAGAGGAATAGCGGGAGCTAACAGAAGAAAAATATATGAAAATTCTAAAAAGAGAATAAGGGATGAGAAAGAGTTTATAAGAGAGTTTGTTTAGTGGTTCGAAGAAAAGCTGAAACTGGAGAAACGGTGTGAGAGAGAGACACAGAGAGTGTGTTAAAAAAAAGGTTTGAGAGAGTGATAAGGAAGGAAGGGCGGAGATTCAATAGTCAGATGGCTAGAATGGCTTTTTATGGACGTTCATGGCAGTTTCCTGTAATTATCTTCTCTTTACATGGGTGTTTTCGTATTTTTGTCTTGATCGAAATTTCCTTCCTTGTTTCACCTTGATTTCTTACCTTTTAGGGCCTCTAAAGTCGTTAATGGGCCTAAGTGATTGTCTTATTTATAGGCTTGTTGTTCGCTGCTTTTTGGATTATTCTATTTGTGCCCCTTTCTACTTCTATCACAAATTCATGCTCTCTGCGTCAGAACCAGTTTTTTAAAAAAGTAAATGCAGAAATGGTAACTTAACTGCCCAGTTAAAAGAGTCTAAGAAATCACGTTATTAGGTATTATATGGCTCAAAAATGTGTATTTTGTTTGAAGCACGAGCTTGTTGGTCCAGATATTTTTGTATGTTTCCATATAAAAGCAAGCTATAATTAGTTCAAACAATCACACGTTCTTTGATCATTAATTTTTTTTAATCACAATGAACATTAAGGACTCTTAACATACACGTTTTTGTAAGCAAAATCAAATTTTATCATAATAAAATAAATAAAGGTTTTTTTTATGTATGAAGAAAATGAGAGCAGGCGATTTTGTCGTCCAGTAATGTTGGCAATGGCAGGGGTCACAAGTGGAAAGAAGAAACAAAGATGCGGGACCATTTGTCTTAAATGGGTCCCACGTAAAATGGGTATTCCAACGAATCGGAGCCGCACACTTTCTTAACCTGACTGCAATCAGACGGTGCTAGATGGACCACGTAAAGCTGCCTCCTCCCGTTATCCTATTCCACAAGTAACCAAACGAAATGGCCAATTTGTCCATACATTCTGTAATTCTTTTTTCCTTTCCGAAGTAATGTATTTATCGTTTCACTCGTAAATTTTTGTAAATATATTATTCATATGTTGAATATTATGTAACTTTCATTCTTTAGAAATGATAATCTCTATACGAAATTTTAGCATGAAACTAGATTATAATTTGGTTGACCATAAAAATGAACAATGAAATGGATTAATAGATTTTTCCGAAAACAGGTTAATCTTACGATCATGAAGAGTGATAAGGTTTAACATTATCTTCCACTCCGATCAATCTTACGGAAGAAGAGATGAATTTGGGGATTAGCATTCTCTCAGGTGGTTGTTGATAAAAAAGAGATGAAAGTACTCTAGGGTTACTTGTAGTATATATAAACGCAAGCTCAATATGTTGGTCTGCTTTATACAGGAGCGGGACTTAAAAAAAGGAAACACTGAAAACCGACATACGAAAGAGACGTTGATATTATACCGAACAAAACCAAAAGGAAACATTGGTTGGTTTGCTTTGATTTCTCAAGGAAGAAGAGAGAATGAGTGAGATGTTGTTGGAGATTAGCATTCTCCCTCAGGTTTTCATTATTAGGTTCTTCCAAAATAAAAAGGAAACTTTCGATTGTTTCCTTCTTCAAGAAAAGACATAAACGCAAAAAAGTTTCTTTAAACTCGGGAGTCAAAACAAGTTTAAGTAAAGTCCTAAACCTGACAGACCTTCTAACACTAGCCATTCTCTCATAACCAACCCCAGTTTTGCTATGCATTAGCTTGAAAGCTAAATATGCTTTTCCCACTTTCCTCAATGCATTGATCATCAGATCGAGTCTCTAACTATACCTCCATGTGTGATGCTGAACTGAAGTAGCCAAAGTTAAGCGGCGCATAAGAGCCAGCCATTATTTCAATTTCTGTTAGTTGATAAACAATTTTTTACATTTTATTGGTTCAAAGTTCAAACCATTGTTTTTACACTTTATTCCACACACTATACACATGCAAGAGAGATCTAAGGGTCAGTTGTATGATTGGCGGTGAAGTCAGGCTCGGTGGGTTTTTGAGGTAGCAAAGGAAGAGTGTAGCGAGGAGGAAGGTTGGAGATATTGTGCCTCAGATTGTGAAGCGCGTTTGATGCGAAACGCGACGCGTAAAGAGCGCCTCCAAGGCTCAAGGACGACGACACGGTTGCAGCATTGTGTTCTTTATCTTGACTAGCGAGCGCTTCTCGGAGACGATCTTCTTCATCGCGTAGTGACTTGGCTAACTTCCTCCGACAGTATCTCCTCCACGCTGCTTGTATAAAAGACACGCTCCATGTTCTCCATTGCACTGAGTAAAACCTGTATATATAATCAAGATCCGGTTAAGAAGATCCAAAACCGAAAACAGAGCCAAAGAAGCTGATGGGAGTGACCGAACCGAAAAGTATGTTGGAGTTGCTTGCTATGGAGGCGTCTGAATTGTGAAGCGACAGACTTGAGATCCTCAGCTGTGAGAGCAAAGGCTTCGACTTCAGTGAGAGCTTGAACTGTTCTTGTCGAGATGGGAAAGTGAGAAGAAGATTGAGGATCTAATGCCCACGGGAGAAGATCTTCTCCGCAGAAATCACTTGCCTTTAGGTTCACGGCATTGAAGAACCCACTTCTTCCTCCATTAGTGGTGGCACTTACCAGTCTTCCTCTCATAACAAACAACATTTCCCCAACAGGATCTCCTTCACGGATCACGTAACTGTTCTCGGTGTAGAGCACAGGTCTTAGCCTATCGCAAACCGCGTCAAGTAACTGCTCATCCATTATCTCAAACAAAGGTACCTACCATAAACATCATATAATTTGGATTCTGAGGGTTCTTTAGTTCAGTTTATGGAAGAAAAAGAGAGAAAGCTTGTTACTCACTTTCTTGAGGAGATCGAGGCAAAGATGGCGTTTAATATCTCTTCTGAGGTCTTTAGGGAGGTTACGAAGAAGGGTTTCTTCTTCAACTCCTCTTGTCTCTTGCCATCTATATTGTTCATATCTTCTGATACGTTTCCTCAGGTCTTCAGGTAACATTCTATGAGACATCCACTGCTCTGCATCTCTCTTTCTCACCCTCATTTCCTCTTCTCGAACTGTTGTTGACTCCAAATATTTCTGCAACAGCAAACAAAAATTACATGCGTGTCCTGAGTAACTTATATGTAGCATTATGGAACAAGTCCAGAAAATGAGAAGCGATTATTTGAGGCTAATACCTGCATATTGCCGATAAGTAGAGCAAATAAGACTAGTCCAGATATGCAGATTGATATAGCAAATATGATTTCACCAACGAATTTGCTAGTTTGGAGATTCTGTCCCAATGCACTGCAACAACAAAAGCAACTTGTGAGAATGATGACTTGTTTAAATTGTGACAGATATATATGCTTAAGATGCAAATATAAACAGGTCATTTCACGGCTTAAAATCTCCAAATATAGCTAGTTAGTTATTGTCAACAGTTTTATGTGTGTCTTACAAACCTCAGATTTCGAAGACCCCACCAGAAGCAGTAGAAGAATTTCTTCCAGAAATCATGTGATTCAACAACGCCACTCTTAAGAGCATCAGTGAAGATGCCAAAGTTGAAGATGGTTGAGTTTGTTATATCACCAGGGTCGAGAAATGGGCAAGAAGTGGTCAGGAAATTGTTGCTAACGTTACGATCGTTTTCACAGTAGAGGAATTTCATATTACAACCTTTTGTCTTCTCGCATGCCTCTTGCCAGCATCTGTCTTCTCGTTCTACTGAGATTAAGTACCATAAAGCTCCAAACACCTGAATAAGTAAGTTTAACATATAACCTTTAATATGCATTTACATGTATAAAGATTCAGTCATCAAAAGATCCGAAACTCACATGACTGGCTAACATATAGAGAGAGAGGTTCCAAGCAGCTCCAGCCCATGCTGTTTCAGTAACAATGCCAGATGTTCTTGTCACTTCAGTGTAAAGCGGATACATACGGAGAATCCGAGGAACATATTGAGCAATTATGGAAAATTTAAGGTAGTCTTTTGTTAGCAAAGAGACTGGCTGGTTGACGCTTGGAATAACGGCTAAAACTACTATCTGCAAAAGTTAAGAAGCCAGAGGATTCAAAAAGAAATGATCATTGACATTTTGAACAAGTAATCAAACTAGTCATTTACCTGTGGGAGAGGAAGGATAGAGAGTAGATCAATGATGAAGTAAGAAGAGAGATACTTTAAGGCTATTGCCTTAGCATCATCTACCAGTTCACCTCTTCCAAAAACCCGCGAAGAAGGAGCGATGTAAGCTGTCCTGAACTGAAACACAATGTGAATAATGTAAAAGGCATCGATGAGCGTACGAAGCAAACTCGCAGCTATCTCCAACTTTGAGTCCAAAGTAAGACAGTGCCTTGCGCTATCGACAATGGGAATGTAGAAAAACAATGGATCAATCGCCAAAGCAACCACACAAGCAAATAAAAATATTTTGTTCCAGTTCTGGAGAAACGAATCCTGCGGGTTTATGATGTTCTTCCGAGTAACACTAGATGTTTCCTTGTGGTCAGGATCCTTATGTGAAGGGAAACTCAATGGCTTCTTGAATCCCCATTTTACATTCTTGAAAACTCTATCTAAAGAAGGTCTAGCTTTTCTTCCATAACCATATTCAGAGGATAATGGTTTGCCTTCATCTTTGAACCTAAACAAAATCATAAGAAAATGAGATAGTAGAAAAAATCATTCAACTATGAACTGTTTTCAAGATTTTCTGTAACTACCAACCTTACACGATTATCATGGCTAAATGCCATCAGCCAAACCCTTGTATATTTCAACTGATCTTTCGCTTACAGGGTGACGAGTCCTAACATTATAATAAGAACCAAAACTTAAGACATACGAATTCTTCTACATGATTACGTACAATGATAATCCCCAATACCAATTAAAAATAAGCAAGTAGACACCTAACTACAAATACAATTGTGTTGTGTGTATGTGTTTTTAAATATTTCTTTCTTGAAAAGGTTAATTAGAGAACCTAGAATCAGTCAATTTCCACCTAACATTAGATTATACCAAATCCTGTAATTCCTACCCATTCCTGCTCAATAAATGGAAACCACACGAACAACTTAAAAACACTGTTCATCAAAGATAAGAAATCCAAATTTCAAAAAACCATTGACCATAAACGAAAGACATATATCTAAGCGTTTCGGTTCTGAGAAACAGCAAAATAAATTCAGACGAAAAAGAACAAAAACGGAAATCGGAATCAAAATTCTATCATCAAACTAACCTGAAACGAAGTAGGTAACGGCGAGATAGTAAGATTCGGCTAATAAACGGAAGTCGGTGAACGGCGTTTTCTTCAATTCAAGCAACTGGTCCCGTCGTCGCTGGAAAGAGAGAGAGACTCATATGGCGGTTACTTGTATCTCTCTCTGTATATTGTTTCCTGGAAAAGTAGTATATGAGAATTTTATTATACGACAAAAAGGGAGGGAAAGAGGAATATTATGCAATTAAATATTATAAAGTCTGTTCAATTGAAAATCATTTCATAAAACAATTTCATTCAGATGAATGACTTGGTCAAAGTCAGACGGCGAGAATAAGCAAGTTGCCAAATTTTAAGTACCGGGCCCATTATGAATATTGAGCCCATTTAGATTCATGACCCAAAATGAAGTAACCGCCCCACCATATGTTCCTTATTTCTTTTCTCTTCACACTGATTTATTTTCTGTCGGAAAATACGGACGGCGTCGTCGTTCTTTTTGACGGTGTAGCTCACCGGCGTCGATTTTTAGATTTTTTTTTAAGGTAACATATTCTTCCTTGTGTTTAATCTCCATACTTTTGATCTACTTTTCGTTCTTGTTTAGTCTTTAGTGTTGTTCGAGCTTTTGTCTCCAATTTCAATCAATTCAAAGGGTTTTTAGATTCCAAATTTTGTAGCTTCCGTTGACACATCGAGTTGTCGAACTGTGTTTCGGATTGATCTGTCTGGAGCTTCTATTTCTGCTTCCTTATCTACTGTGAATGAAATTGCCACCGATATAGATAGTTAGCTAGGGTTTATTCGTGAGCTCGCGTAGATGAATTAGGAAGAATTCAGGTGATCATTTTTATGTTGCATTGTCTATTATTGTAACTGAATCTGGAGAAATTTTGATAAAATTGTTGTTTGACTCAGTGCAAACAAATTTACAAGTTTTCAGGAAATTGACTTAATACTAATCTTGAATTTTGCAGGGAAACACTAAGCAGCAAATTACAAGTGGGTGATTTGTGTTTGTTACATAGTCTTATATCTAACTATGTCAGATTCTGGTGAGCCTAAACCTTCTCAGCAAGAAGAACCTCTACCTCAACCTGCTGCCCAAGAAACTCAGTCTCAACAAGGTTACATATACTTCCTTCTATCTCAATTCTAGTTGTCGTCTCATTGAGATTTTTTCTTGTTCTTCGTTGTTAGCTAGAAATTTTCATTTACACTAATCAAATCATTCTTCTGTTTCAGTTTGCACTTTCTTCAAGAAGCCAACGAAAAGTAAAAACATAAGAAAAAGAACCATTGACGCTGATGAAGAAGACGGAGATTCGAAAAGCGAAAGCTCTATTCTACAAAATCTAAAGAAAGTTGCAAAACCCGATAGCAAGTTATACTTTTCTTCTGGACCATCTAAGAGTTCTACTACAACGAGTGGAGCTCCTGAGAGGTCCGTCTTTCACTACGATTCATCCAAGGAAATCCAGGTTCAGAACGACAGTGGAGCAACAGCAACCCTTGAAACTGAGACCGACTTCAATCAAGACGCACGAGCTATCCGTGAGAGAGTTCTTAAAAAAGCAGACGAAGCATTGAAAGGGAATAAGAAAAAGGCTTCTGATGAGAAGCTGTACAAAGGAATTCATGGATATACAGATCACAAAGCTGGGTTTAGAAGAGAACAAACAATCTCGAGCGAGAAAGCTGGAGGCTCACACGG
>Ga0041059_1000358_pt1 | contig 33252 bp, 29 predicted proteins | sample AraColnosormetaG_FD_56232 | JGI IMG/M metagenome (GOLD analysis project Ga0041059, IMG submission 56232) | Arabidopsis roots microbial communities from North Carolina, USA - Col MF nosort | ecosystem: Host-associated > Plants > Roots > Unclassified | place: USA: North Carolina | collected...
AAAAAAAAAAAAAAACCATATGATAATAATAATAAACCTCCCTGTGAGTGCAAAAGACAAAAAGGAACGACCACACTTGCTTAAAAACTCATCAGCCTCTCTTTCATCTAAATCTTCCAGTCTCTCCAGCAAAGAACTGAGTCCTACTCGATTTTCATTTTCTTAAGAAATTCAAACTTTTATTACAAAATGGTTTCAAAATGTGGTTCCAGGCTGCTCGGATTTGACCTTTCAATCCTCAGTAAAAGAATGAAAGTTCTCTCACCTCTCTCCATTGTTGCTGGAACTTTCACCATTCCCATAAACTGTAAACTCTACTGACGCGGTGTAAGCACTGCAAAAAACAAAGAAAATCCACATAAGATAAAACAGCATCAGCAACCAATAAAACCCCGAGACACTGTTAGTTTATATAAGAAGATGAAGCATGTATACTCGGTTTTTAAAGCCTAACTCATGTCGCGAAAAAACAAAATTGGTGTTATGTTCCTAAGGGTTGCTATGAAATGCAATGACTTGAAACCAGACACACATCAACGGAAAAAGATGTTAGAAGGCGGCTTTTCGGGGAATCAAATTAATCACCAGAGACAAAATTTTCAGACTTTTCAACATTGGCCTTGACCGACTTGCTATTAGGCTGATGGGTTTCCTTCATTATTCGTACCCCACTCTTCGTCAGCCTCACTTCCATTAACAAGTACAGCTCCATCCGTAGAGTCTCCATCAACAATTCCCTCTTCTTCTTCTGCTTCTTTCTCTTCATGATGCTCCTCTACATGCTCCGCTACATCATCCTCATTCCTTTGTTCATTTCCATTTTCTTCTGCTACTACCTCCTGAGAAAAGAAAAAATAAATCAGTTGTTGCTTACTAAAACACGCAAGATAACTAACAATAGATGTAAATAACTCAGTCAATTGGAAAAGAAAATGGGTCACCTCGTGATCCATATCTCCATTTTCAAGTGATTCCTCTTCCTCAACTTGCAAGTTTCGGAAGGCTTCCACGAGGGTCATGGAAGATTTATCAGCATGGCTAGGATAATCTTTTGCACCTGTGTAAACTCCCCTGTAAATGGAGAACAGACAATTTTAAAGAGAGGTCTGAGAATGTCGCTATCTATAATCCGGAGTTATCACTACGTGGATGCAGTAGGTATTAACGATTCGCTGCTTGATTCAAAAACCATGGAAGAGAAAAGCACACTTGAGCAAAAAAAATGCAGCGATTACCTTGTCTCTACAGCTTTAGCTTCCACAGAAAGAGCAACTTGCCAATCTTCAAAAAGATTTGAGTACTCCTCAGGATCAGCCAAAGATTCTGCTGCTTTTGAATTAACCTGTATTCAAGTGCAAGGTAACTTAAACCCACAACTTGTCTCCTTGACCACATTACACTAAAACCTAAAAAGATTTGAAAGGAACCTTGCTGAGATCTTTCCTCCAAAGAGCTACTATCTCAGAAACTTTGCTCGGAAGATATGATCGTGCCATCAGAGCAGCTTCTGGTATCCGGTTACTGAGGAAAAAATATTGTCACACAGTTAACCAAAGGTGCATAAATTTGATTTTCCAAACTCTCAAGTGACTACTAATGAATTACCTCTCCACCAATAACTGCAAACAATCTTCCAGTTTACCCAGCATGAATAGGCAAAGAAAGGCGACATTGTTCTTCCCTTGTTCTTTAGCAAGTGTTGCAAGTTTTGTTACACCTTCAGCATCTCCCAGAGAAGAATAAAGAAGTAACAAACCACTCAAATCCATCGCATACTTCATGCATTCCTCAGCCATTTGCAGCTGTCATGATGACATAAAAACGGAAAGAGTTAGTTGGAAATCCCCACATCAAAGACAAATCCAGGAGACGAGAAACAGAGATTTTGCTGTTGCTCCCACATTTCTAAATAAATGTCAGAATCATAATGTAAATCATAAACCATTTAGTGGAAAGGTTATTTTGTGTCTCTTATCATTACAAAACATTAGGACGAAATACAAAGACAAATATATACCTTTCCGGAGGACATAGCTAACTCTCCTAATTGTTTCCACTTAGATTCGCTCTGTACTTCCACAGCGATTTCCTACAGGCATAAATTAAAAAACATGTTTAAATATTGCCACTATACAAGAAGTTAAAAAGTATCTTAGTCATCACACATTATATCACCTGTGCAATTTCAAGTCTACCCAGTTGTATGGCCAACTCAAATCTGTAGTCAGGATCTGTTGCAATTTCCAGAGCATCTTCAATCATTCCCCGTGACTCCAAGAAATGAGCAACACTAACAAGTCGAAAATTGTCCGAAAATAAATAAAGAGAGTTGTCCACGAAACACCCATTGATAGGTGTGCAACTATGTTAAACAATAGAGTCAGTAGATCTAGACACAGCATATTTGTAAGAGAAAATAATCATAATATTCCTTCCTAAAGAAATGAAAAACCTAAGACATATCACATAACAAGAGAAGTGCGATAAAGAATGAATCACAAGCACACACAGAAGTTAAGATCTAGCATACCTGTTATGCTGATCTTTAGGAATTGTAGGTAAGATTTCACTGGCTTTGTCTAAATCACCCCGCATCACAAGAGTCTTGTACTCAATCAGGCTTAGCAACAAGGTGTACCCTATAACACTGCATCCACAAAACAGGGGAACAGCATCAGAAACTTCTAGAACAATCTCAATTATATAAACACACAAATCTAAGCACTTACTTGAATTCTTTGTCTACCAAGAAAACCCGACTTTGACTTGCAAGATATCCCAACAAATACATTGGGCGGTCCAAATGATACATTGTGGTTACCTAGTATTACGATGTTAGCAACCATCATTAGAATCCAGTTCATAACAACTTCCAAATCAGAGTAACCAACATATATGCACAATACCTCGCCTCCAACACAGTAGTTAAGCTTCCAGGAAGAGTTGTTGTAAATGAAACAGTCACCAACCCATATACCTGTCCTAACACGTTCATCATTTTCATGGAGAACCTCAAAAGCATCCTCAACACCTTCTTCCTCAGTAGGTCTTCCGCTATCAAAATGTGAGGTAACTAAGTCGCGCTGTATAACAAGAACACCATGTTAGCACTTGGACAATCCATGAATCGCATATAGAAATTCACAGCATAAGAGTGTTTGTTGGACAGGATCCTCACGTTGAATTTCAAGATGTAGAATGATGTGTCACTAGCAATGGCTACTAAATCACCACTGTCAGCCCAATATAGATTCTGCAAACGTTATGTAGCAACACTACAAATTAGAGAAGAAACAAACGAGGAAAACCTCAAACTGAAGGCAATGATATTAGTTTCCACTATTCCAAATATGTCTTGAAGTAAACTTCTTACAATAAACTGAGCCAAGTTAACTGGGATACCTTTACAGTGACGTCAATACGTTGAATCAGCCTACATTCAGCCCAATCATAAAAGCAGATGAAATCACTTGAACACATAGCTAACAAGGTTCCTCCAAAGATCTTCTCAGCTGAAAAAGTAGGGCGGATACTCCTCTTTTCCTGAAAATGTATTTTCTGAATGAGCCAGATCCGAATATAGCTATCTCCATGACCAGTATCAATAATACTTCCAACAACCATAGATACAGGGTTGAACAGAACGGCTTAGATCAGAGAGAAAAAGATTTAGAAACCTGGAAATTTTTGCTAAATATTTTAATCTTTGATGAGCTTTCTCTAACCGCACACTCCCCCTCGGATGACCAAACAAATTCCAGTCCAGAACCAAATGACCTATTTCTCCAAGCCAAAGCCGTGTAGATTATATATTCTCCGTCACCACAGACTACGACAAACCTCCCATTAGGGTTGTGCTTCAAGCTCTGAGATTCAAGAGTACCCACATATGAGACACAGATCAAGTGAGAACAGATATATATTCTGAAGACGCGGCTTAGCGATACCCATAACTTTGAGGCACTTGCCAATCATACCAGCAACGCAGAAAATGTTTTTCCGAAATGAACTATATAATAAGCCACAACATCATAAAATCATTGGACCGAGTGCTGTAGTAACACTCACTTGTGGATAAAGATCACAGGTCCCCAACTCTTTAACACTCAAGGGCAACCTTTCTCCATCAGTAACCTAAGTTACAGAACAAAAACTTATCATCAGGCGAAAAACAAAAAACAAATAGGTCATCCTATGCCACAGTATAAGAGTTACAAGTATGGCGTGTACCTCGTAATCTGCACCAATACTTTTGATGTTTGCAGTTTGAATTTCATTATGCTTAGCCCATATGATTTTTCCGGTATTGTCCATGCTAGCGACAGGAATTTCTCGTCCAAGTTTAACCATGATGGTTCCTTCATCATATCCGATCACAACCCTGTGAAATGAGAATGTGGACAAGGTAAGGTTTTGCAGGACAACTCAATGGAGTACTAGAACCAGGTAGACCTCTCAATATCATTTCTAACAAATCTAAGAATCCAAGGTTTTACAAATCGTCAAAGTTCAATGAATGGTATTTCACTATCAAATGAGAGGGAACATCAACTCCCGGATAACAGTTCGGACAAGCATCAATTTATTAATAAGAGAAGGGAGCCAAAAACTAATAACTCACCGGCGTGAACTTTTAATGTAACCAATTGCCCAGACTCTCTCAAGGCCATAATTCAATGTGTTCTCTAGCCTGCAAGAAAAAACAGACATTAGGAAATTGGGATTACAAATGGAAGGACAATAAAAGAAATTGGTAATGGTGAAAAAGTGCACAAGAATGAAGCCAAAGTGGAGATGGTTTAGCCAAGGCATACAAGAAGCGTTTACTATAATATGTCCAACAAAAAAAAACTGTTTAATATTATAATACCTGTATGTGGTTGCATGCCAAATGCGAACGGTGCCATCTTCAGAACCTGTGATTATAATTGGAAGCTCTGGATGGAAACATACTGCAGATACATTGTGTGTGTGCCCCTCCAGGGTCTGTACACAACTTTTTGTTTGGTAGTCCCAGACCTGATTCACGAAATTCAACTAGTAAATAACCTGAAAGCACATAATGTCCAGTAGAAATGTATCAACTAAAAGACCATTGAACAGGAGGCATACCTTAGCAGTGTGATCATCAGAGCCGGTAATTAAATAGGGCTTATCACCACCGGTGAAATAATCTACACAATTTACTCCTTTCTGATGGGCATCCAATGTAAAATTTGGGTCTGGGGAACCAAGATTCCAAATCTGAAGATGAACATGCATGTAAACGTAGAATGAGCGGACTAAGCGGACTAAACCATAATGATGTTTCAATGTTAGACCATTTCAGCACCTTTATGGTACGATCAAGGGATGCACTGGCAAAAGTGTTGGTGTCTTTTGGATTAAATGTGACTTGCATCACATAGTGTGAGTGTCCCTCGAATATCTGAGTGCAAGCCCAACCCTTTTCCCAGTCCCAAAGCTTTATGAGCATATCATCAGAAGATGACAGCACATATGGAAGGGTTGGATGAACAGCCACACACCTAATGTAGTCTGAATGAGCCTCAAACACTTTAACCTTGTCCATGGTGTTGTAATTGTATACACGGATATACATATCATCAGCTCCTGCGACAACCCATTGCTTTCGTGCTACAAACTTGGCTGACCGAACTGCAAAGTCATAATATAAAAAAGCAGAATAAGTAACAAACTAGACACGAGTACTTAGTACATACAACAAAAACTTGAACAATATAACAAAAGACACAAAAGAACAAAAGCCGTATACCTGGTAATTCAGTCACCTCAAAGGATTTTGCCATCACCTGATGATTATCAAGCAAGATTCAGATTAGAAAAAGTTCCATGAATCATAAAAACAGCCTAAGAGTCTGTAAAGTCACTACAAAACCTCATAATTACAGAAAGATATTAATCTTTCAGTAGCATTTTTGGTAACCCCATTTCACAAATTGTTCACTGTAACATACATAAGGACACAGATGACGAAAATCAAAATAATTCACCCACCTGCGTCTGGTAGTTCCAAATACACAAGGTTCCAGAATACAAACTTGCAAGAATCCTGCAAACCAATGTTTTTACCATCCCAGTCGTTAGTAGCAGAAATAACGGTACAAAAGTATGAAAGCAAAGCGAAAGCTTGAAATTACCATGGTTCTGTAGGATGAAGATCCACAGATTTAACTCTCTCAGACCTTTGCGCTAATTTTCTCTGAACCAAAAACAACGCAAAGAAATTATCAACACAGCGAAAAAAAAACAGAGCGAATGACATAAAAAGAAATCCCTCAAAAAAACTAAATGGAAATCGAAACAATACCTTGATCTCGAGTCTGAGCGGCTGTTTCAACCATAAGAAAGAAACCAGTAGTCAGTACTTTACCAAAATCCATCAACCAGGATCAACAAGTTAAATTCAACCAAACAAAATATGTACGCAACAGCTAAGAGCATAAAACCCAAAAACTTCAGATCTTCTCAAAATGCAACAGCCATGATCATTACTCAATTCCACACAAAAAAATGTCATGAGACTACACTCGAATTCACGCCATCGGCAGGCAAAAATTCGAATCAGATTAGACAAGTCGAAGAGAAACATGCGATCTGAGATTCCAAGGTCTCACTCAAATTACGGTTAATCGCAGAAGAAATGTACGAAATCGAGATCGAAATCGTACACGGATTCACTCGAGATCTGAAAACACAAAAGTGGAGGAAAGGTTCCAGAACTCACCATAGTTACAGATTAAGCGTAGAAAGGCTTGTGAGCCCCTTGGGATCTCGTATTATCGCTTAAATCTGCAAATCGGAGATCGAAGAACCAACGACGTTTAGCTCGGTGTGATGAGAAAAAACTTAAAAATCAGAAAATGGGAAATTTTTGCTTAAGAACGACTTGAGTGAGACATTTACGAAATTGCCACTAGAGTTTGGGCCTCTCAAAGCCTTAATTATTAATCAATTAAATCGATGACCCAAGCGATTGAAAAGAGTCCATTAATAAAACGCCTACCAACACCTAAACTAGAATTACACATCAATCATCATTCCATCACTTGAAAAATACTCTTTGGGGAGTGTAATGGAGGTGAAAAAAAAAAAAGGGAGTGTAATGGAAAAGTTTACACAAGTCACAGATTATAGAGTCAATGGCACTAGGTGGACTTCTTCTCACTATTGATGAAGCTATTTCTGATATTTCATATATCAGGTTATCAACATAAAAAAACTCATTAAGACTAATCTTTCTTATTAAGTCTTAAATAATCAAAAGAAGCTCAAAATGTTACCCTAATCTAGAAAGCAAAAAAAAGATTTTATATTTCATTTGCCATATAGTTGACTACAAGTTAATGGTAGAGAGAAGAGCATCCACCCCAGTAAATTCCGACGAGATGTACCAATAGAGACATCTGAGAGAGGCAGCCACCCAAATGTAGAACTTAGCTGGGGTTAAGAACAGAAGTATTCAATAGTTATTCTAGGCTATATTTAAGTATTTAATATTACGAGTCATAACAAATAAGACCGCATAGCGCAGTGGATTAGCGCGTCTGACTTCGGATCAGAAGGTCGTGGGTTCGACTCCCACTGTGGTCGTTTTTCACCTTTCACTTTTTCTATATTAATTACCAGCCTTATTAGTGACTTTATTTATGACTATTATTTTATTTTTCACAAAATTACAAACCTTTTTATATTGAGAAAAAGTATATGAGAAGAACAAATGACAAATCATATGATTAGATATTTAGAATGATCGTACTACAAAAAATGTTAGATTTTTTTTGTCATTTTCTCAAATAGAAATGTTACACTGTAATGGACTTTCGTTAAAAATACGTCCTAAGAGCATCTCCAATGGAGAGAGCTCTCTCCATTTTTTATTGATTAAATTTTCAAAAAAAAGTAAGAGAGTTTTGTGTTATTTTTTTTCTGGTTTTTCATACTCCAATGGTAGGTTCTCTGAACGGAGTTCTCTGGAAAAAGATATTAATATAAAAATTATTTTATTTATTTCATACAATTTAATAATTATTTCAAAGCATAAAATATTAAACATACATTATTTTGAAATATTTTAAAACAGATGTGCGGAAAAAAAATTTGGAATACTGATCAGTTATTCTGTTGATTGTTGCGAAATTTTATGATATATGCTCGCATAATATTTGGAACCGAGCTTACAATACTTGATTTTTTTTTATTGTTTGATGGATGATGATTTTGTGGTTTAATAAGAAGAACAATTTTGAGTTTTGTTGATTGTTTTACTTTGAGATATATGAGAGAAGAGACTTGCATTCATTATATATTATTGTAACAAGAGCATTTTATAACTTAAACAAGAGCATTCATTATATATTGTAAAAACAATAAGAAGTATTCTTTGTGTCTTTGTAAACAAGATGAACATTTAGTTTTGTTTGAAACAAAATGTACAATCATTCAATATATGGTCATCCGTTTCGTTCAAGTCCTATTAAAACAAAAGAACCATTCTATGTTCCATGTCTATAACATAACACATAATGCAAGCAACATCTGGATCAACAAACTTCTTTAAGTAACGGACAAGCAAATCTGCTTTCCTCGGTCCTTGATACTTCATTGGAACTCCATGGTCATAGAGCATGAGAGTCGAAAATGCACTTCACAAAAGAAATGCAGAATACTCTACTCAAATTGCACCTGATCCACAAACAAAGGATATACACGATTCTCTTACTCACGAGACACACAAGTTTATTAGAAAATCTGAATAAGTGTTGCAGACAAAGACATCATCCTTTTATAGACGTGAAACAGAACTTGACTTAAACGATACAACCATAAGAGTTATAACTCTTCACTTATGTCTCTTAAGATAACTACCCTTAAGGCAAGACACAACTCTTAATGTATAAACTTAACAAACATAGTTAATTGTATAAAACAAGCGACCAAACTCAATTAACCTCTAACACTTCAATACCACTAACTAATTACCTCTAACACTGCAATACCACTAACAAACATAGTTTCATTCTCAAATCAAGTAAGTAGCTTTGGTTGAATCCAGTCAACAATGTAAGTATCATTAGATAGATAAAAACAGAACAAACCAACCAATACCATTATAGAGCAAAATCCAAATCTACGACTAATTGTCAAATTTATAAACTGAAGAATCATGTATAAGGTTTCTCCTTAACTCACAACCCTAATAAACCACCAAATACAACATCTAATCACGATATAATGACGAGAATTGATTCATACCTAACTTGGGGAAGGCGTCGGCGATTACTCTTCGAATCCGATTTGCTATTTTCCGATTTCGGCCAACTTCCGCCGATGTGAAGCACCTGTTGCCTTGATGAATCCGGCGTTGGAAGCCTCAGATAACACATCAAAAGACAAACAATCACCGGCGTCAACTCATCGGATTATCAATGATCGAGCAATTTTTTTTTTCCAATGTCGCGTGAGAGAGACAGAAGCAGAGAGAGAGAAAACGATTTTGTTCGTACAAAATAATGAGATGTGCAAATTTTATTTTTTCCTTTTGTTTAAAGAAGACAACCAATGAATGTATGACACGTGTCCGCCTCTCTGCTTCCCTCATAAACTCTCTACACAGAGACGCCTCTCTCGTTTTTCTTTCGATTTGATTATTTTTTAATCAAAATAATCAAGAGAGCCTCTGCAAAATATCAACAGAGCCCAGCGTTGGAGATGCTCTAAAGTTAATTAACTAAATAGAATCTTTCACTATTCATATATGTTGCTCGGGAGGTGTTATAAGATATAGTTAAGGGGCATGGTTTTGACGTCATAGCTATGGTTATCTAGGCATGTGTACTTGTGATTAGTGTCCGTAGTATTGCAACATGGGGTAGGATTTAGACTGTTCTTTGCACTCAGGTCCCTTGCGTGCACTACTTAAATATCTTTATTTTTATTTTTAAAACGATGATTTTTAGTTTAAAAACCTCTTATTAGAATAGGAAATTTAATCTTGTTGGTTTATATTTTATTTTTAAATTTAAAATTAAAATATCTAATTTTTGAGGTTTACTATGGTGGACAGTGTAGATGTATAAACTAGAAAGTACTCTCCCACTAGATATATTTGGAACATAGGGAAGAATTCATCTTTCTATACATTCTAAATTTAGACATAATGAACTATTCATTAGCCTCTCTTTCTATTTTCAGCAAAACCTATTTTGGAGGTTTTAAAAAATTATGAATGAAACATAAAACGTCTTCCTATTTAAATTCTCCATTGTTTTTCATTTGTTCTTGTTAGTAAGAATGGTGATGGATAGAGAAGAAAGGAGAAGAAGAATAATGGAAAGAGGATCAGATCGTCTAGCTTTAATCACAGGCCAATTACATAATCTTGATCCTTCATCACCGTCGTCTTCTTCCTCATCATCGGCTTCTCACAACCGCACATACAGCGAATCTTTCATGCCACAGACTAAATCTGATCATCATCAAATTCTAGAAAGCCCATCTCTTAAGTATCAATTCAAAGGTACACAAATTTAAACTATATTTGCTCTCTCATGTAATATTGTATGATACATATTGTTTTATTGCCTTAACATGTTAAGAAAATATATATATATTAACTCAAATTTATAAAGGAATCAAAATTGTAAATCAGGCATAATACAATATAACTCAAACTCAACTTCTAAAAAACTTAGATCAATTCTTATCAAAAATAAGAGAAAAAGTTGTATTCATTGGTAAGAAAAAATAAGAGAAAAATTAGATATGAGAAGCACATGACAGTTTGGTTTGCAACAAGATAAAGAGGCTGGGTTCTCTTTTATTTTTTCAGTTTCTGTAACTTTAAAACGATTAAATTTCCGTTGCATTTGATGTAAACACGTTTTTCCGAATAAATTTTACAATTTATTCAAAACAAAAATGAAAAAATTAGTTAATTATGTAACTACATCCATAATTTAAGTTACCAATCACACATAAATAATATTTTTTTGTAGAAAATGTGAAACTATAATTTTTAGTGTTTTAATCAAAGTTACTTTGTAATTTGTATAAATTCATGTTGTGTTTCACATATGGCGTATTTAAAACTTTAGAATTAAATTTTAAGAGAAAGGTACTATTTGATATTTTCACATATAGACGCTTATTATATGCTAATTTTCATGTATTAATTGATTGCACAATATGCGAGTGAAACATTCAAGACTTGAAATTGAATCGTAATGATTTTTGTCTCTGACATGACATGCATGAATGCAGAGGAAGTAAAGGCAAGATCAGAAGAACCAAAACTCTCGACTGTTCTTCACAAACCCTTGAAAATTGAACCAACAAAACAAGAAGAAGCAACAAGATCACAAAAGAGTCAAAATCAACGACCTATATGTTTCTTCAGCTCCAAGAAACTCAATGCTAGCATCATTAGCTCAGAAAGAACTCGGAGTTTAAGCTCTCTCACAATAGCCGCATTTGTGGTTTTACTCCCGAGATTGAACATTACAAGCTCAAACACTATCTTAGCTTTGAGACCTCTTTGGTTGCTTATTCTTACAGATTGTGCCATAGTAATGTCTCATCTCACTACGGAAGCTTCTGGAGGAGGATTGAGCCATGAGATGGAAGAAGATGGAAAGGGAAGAGATGGTAATAATGGAGAAAACTGGTCTGATGCAGAGAGGCTTCTAGAAAGAGGAGTTGTTGTGTATCAAGCTCTTCGTGGAATGTTCATAGATTGTAGTCTTTATATGGTTGTTGTTGTTATTTTTGGAGCCTCTCTTTTTTAAGTTTGTTTGTTTTCTGATTGTTATTATCTAATTACGATTTTGTTTGCCTTGATGCTCTTTCGTTACAGAAATTTTTTATTTGAACTAGTAAATTTTTATATCAATCCGCTCACATTTTTTTGGAAACTAAATTAATATACCTTCTCTACTTCCATTCCAATGTTTTGGAGTTTTTTACAAAGATTAGGGAGGCTTATTGCGAGCAGGATATTTTATAGTTTTAATTTTTGTAAGAATCCACTGTTTATAGGTTAACGAATTCCAAATTCTTAGTAAAATCCATTGTTATTAGTTTGAAGACTTTGAAATTCCTTTCTAAAATCTCTAGTTATTCAAAAAAGTTAGTTACCATTGATTATCTAATTAATTCTTTCAAATATCAAATGTTATTGGAATATGGATTCTGTACGTCTCAATTATTTAGTACAAAAGTCATATTGTGCATGCATTCATATTGGCTTTTTTTATTTCTTTCTTATTTTTAATAGGTCTACTAAGAAGTAATAATATCAAGATCAGAAGAATCATATCCAAAAGTAAGAAAAAGTAGGCCAAAACTTTCAAAAGAATCATATCCAAAACTAAGAAAATATAAATATATCTAGTCCTTTTAATCTTGATATAAATGAAATACAATACAAACGTAAAGTTATTCAAATCTTACAAATTTTGGTGTTTTATGAAAAATCATTTTGTAACGAAGAAATCTTGAACTTTTAATTCATAATCTCTCTGGATTTAGGATCAACCATTAGTAGGAGATGTTACGTAAAACAGTCTTTTGCACATTCTTGGTTTGATAAATAACATATTTAAACTAATAACGTTTCAAATGATTCAATCGCGATATTTTTCTAACTATAAGATAGTTTTAGTTGTTGTGAATTTCTGATTGATATATGACCTCAAAAGTAGTAAGTTTATCTAAAGAAGATGAGTGACAATGGGAAGCCCAAAGAGAAAGGAAGTGATGTCGTAATCGGCCCACTCCCACCGCTTATCCTCTCCAATCACTTCATTTTCTCTTTACCATATAAAATCTCCAAACCAATTTGTTTCATCCAAAGAGTTATGGTCCACCATCCACATCTTTCGCAAGAAAAAACTTGCTTTAATAATATTCTTTTCTTTCTTTAGCTAATTAAAATCCATAACAATATTTCTCTCGTCATCAAATTATTTCCTTAAAAATTTATAAGATCGGATATACACTAGAACAAATTTCTGACCTCATGGTTTCTTTCTGAACACAAATCTCTAGACGTGCATCAAAACCATTAGCCACGTGTGACGTTTCGAAACTTTGTTTGGCGACATCTCTTCTACGAAACACCTAAAAGATAAATATGTAACTAAAATAATTTAATTTCCAAAAGAGTGACTAACATCTTTTTCTTTTTTATTTTTGTTATCAAGAGTGACGAGTATTTATACTCGACTTTTCTTTTGGTAAACCACACACACAAAATCTTAAATAAGAAGAATCTTTTAAATTTTTGTGTTGAGTGTGAAACAAAAAAATATGTGTTACAAAATTCTTCTACCTCTTGTTATTCCTCCGGAGAGCTTCCACGAAAATACTCCGGTGGCAGAAGTGACGGTGGCAACAGATGTGGAAGCCACCGCTGGTCACCGTAGCGGTGGTGACGGTGGCGGTGGAAAGAAGAAGTGTGTGTGTTCACCGTCGAAGCATCCAAGATCGTTCAAGTGTAGGTATCATCAACATGAATATCAATGGCTTCCTTCTTCTTCTTCTTCTTCTTCTTCTTCATCCCTCCACAAATAACACATATCATCAATTCATCATGTAAACAATAATTATATTTTTATTATTCATGGTTATTTTGATTCGTTAAGTATTTCAATCAAAGTAGAAATTGTGTTGTGGTTCTTGTTTTTCTTAAAATGCTTATTCGTCAGAATCTTTATATAACGATGTTGTTTCATCTCAAAGTACTAAATATCGGCAGCAATAATCTTTTTAAAGGAATACGTGGTTACTGTGATTTCTGTATAACTTATTAGCTTTTTCGCTTAAAAACGGTTCATAAAAAAATGATGTTACGTGTCGTGACTAATTAATCAACCGTATGAGACTATACTTCTTCACAATTATTTACGCATTTTCATATGGTTTTGGAGTTTCAATTTTCGAGATACAACTTTCACTAGAGAAATATCGGAAAACATAAATTACATTTGTGAAAATTCGTAGAAACACATGTGCGAAGATCAATCATGACCCATGAATGAATGTAATCGATCTCACGGATGATCTACAGAAAGTGAAACCACAAATAACCCAACACTATACTGTAATTCTGTATCATGGACGGTTTGATACGGTTTGGATTTCGGTTCGATTACGAATCATAATTGTATCCTTAATTTTCTAAATCGGATCGGTTTGGTTTGGTGCAAATTGGATCGGTCTAACTTAACGTCTCTAAAATCCGCAAAATGTGCTTATAGTCAAATCCGTTAGTCTTTTATTGGGCTTACAATTTAAGGCCCATAAAAACCCAATGACGAAGCAGGACTTGCTTTTTGATAGCCGTATAGAGACCGACACCAAATAGCCGAGAAACAACGCAAACTCCGATTGAGAGGTGTTTGCATGATTCCTGAGCTTGTCTGTGTCAATAGTGAGGCACTACATCGAGGAATAAGAAAGAAGATCTAAGGAGCTAAAGCTATTATGTCAACGAACACTGAATCTTCTTCTTATTCTTCTCTTCCTAGTCAAAGGTATAAGCTTTCTCCAACTTTTTCCTCTGATCCAACTCTTTTTGTTTGATCTTCGTTTACTTTACCTTTTTTTCCTTCTTGGGTCATTCTAAATACTGAAATTTTGTTCTTTGAGGGTCAAATTAACAGTTGATAATCAGACCATGGAGTTTTTTCAGTTTCATGAGTGTCTTTGCTCTGCTCACGACAGATTTGAGATCTAGTCATGGTTCTGTTTGATTTATTGATGTCAAATCTTGAAATGTTTATGATCTCTAGGTTTCAGTCTCTTTGCTTTTTATTATGATCTTCAAACATTTGGATTAGTTTTATCAGTTCTGATTCAATAAACTAGTGATATACATTTGGCTTTTGTTTACAAATCTCTCAACTTCAGATTTGTTATTTTGTGTCCCATTTGATTCATCTTTACCTCCTTTGCACGTTCTGTTTCAAAACTGGATTTGTGGTCCTTTCTTTTCACCATTGTAGTTTTGTGGCCCAGATCTTTTTTTTTTTATTTTGTGGCCCAGATCAATTTATGAATAAAGTTCTTTTTTTTTCTGTTGCATTTTCTTTCACTGGTCTTAAGTTTGATGTAACATCTCAACCTTATTATTAGGAGACTATGGTGCGATTGGTTTAATCCAATTTAATTACTTGCTTTTAATCTCTTGTGTTCTTGATGTGACAGGCTTTTGGGTAAAGTGGCATTGATCACTGGAGGAGCCACAGGGATAGGTGAGAGCATTGTTCGTCTGTTCCACAAGCACGGTGCCAAAGTCTGCATTGTTGATCTGCAAGATGATCTCGGAGGTGAGGTGTGTAAAAGTCTGCTTCGTGGTGAGTCCAAGGAGACGGCTTTTTTCATCCATGGCGATGTTAGAGTGGAAGATGACATTAGCAATGCGGTTGACTTTGCAGTCAAAAATTTTGGGACGCTTGATATACTTATCAACAATGCAGGATTATGTGGAGCACCGTGCCCTGATATTCGTAATTATAGTTTGAGTGAGTTCGAGATGACCTTTGATGTGAATGTGAAAGGAGCTTTTCTAAGCATGAAACATGCAGCTCGTGTAATGATACCGGAGAAGAAAGGGTCGATAGTTTCCTTATGTAGTGTGGGAGGTGTTGTGGGAGGCGTTGGTCCACATTCTTATGTTGGTTCCAAGCATGCTGTTCTAGGCTTGACTAGGAGTGTTGCAGCGGAGCTTGGACAGCACGGGATACGTGTGAACTGTGTTTCGCCTTACGCGGTTGCAACTAAACTCGCTTTGGCTCATTTGCCGGAGGAAGAAAGAACGGAGGATGCATTTGTTGGTTTCAGGAATTTTGCTGCTGCAAACGCGAATCTAAAAGGGGTGGAACTGACGGTTGATGATGTAGCGAACGCTGTTCTGTTTTTGGCTAGCGATGACTCGCGGTACATAAGCGGAGATAATTTGATGATTGATGGAGGATTCACTTGCACTAACCACTCCTTTAAAGTCTTCAGATGATGCATTTTGCTAAAGAATGTTGTTTAATGTTTATTGTCCGCCAATTTATCATGTCTATCAAATAATTTAACTGTGGAGCTTATTGTGGTTTTAATTGTTACTTTTAGCATTGTAGAAATGTTTGATGTTAACTACATTTCTTACTGGTAGACATTGAACAAAATCAGATTCTCATAATGATTAAAAAGATTGAGTAGCAAAAATATCATAATGATGTATTGATGTTTCTTGAATTAGAGAGGACTACAACTTTGACGAGAAATTGTCTGATTAACAGTATCTACTAGAATCCCACATGCCACTTTTGCCTGTTCATCAAGATAATTATAAAACAAAATTCCATTAATCTGATTAGAAACTGCATACATTTTCTATGATTATATAATCTAGAAAGTCAAATTCAAATGATGAGAAAGTATAAAGTTTGATAAACCAAATAATTGAGTAAAAACTCAAGTTCCTTACCTTTAAAGGGAAACGGAAGAACAAAACGCCAAGTTTCCCGTTAGTCTCCGTAACGGTGTCAAATTCAACGGAGCCTTTAGCTAAATCGTGAATCAAATGAATGACGTCAGGAAACACCATGACGCCGTCAAGCTCAGCCTCCGCGTCAAGGTAAGAAGAACCAAAAGCCGTCACGTGCCCGCCATCAGAACTCACGTGACCTAACGTCTTCCCTCTATAGTCAATCGTGACGTCAAGATCCGTGAAGTCAAAAGAGTACACGTCAGCATTTGATACCTTAAGCGTAACGAGCAACGTCATGTCTATAGACGGCACCGGACGGCGGTGAACGTGCACGTGGGAAATTTTGACCCGTATGATCTTGATGCGTGGATCGGACGGCCAGAAGATGTAGATGAGGATCGAGGCAAAAGATATGAGAAATATAGAGATGATGAAACGGCGTCGTGAGGGAGGAGAAGGATGTGATGAGATCAGAACGGCGTCGTTTAGCTCGTGACTTGATGATGAAGGTAAAGGCTTGTAGTCTGGTAATGACGGAGTTGCTTTAGGATCTTCTTCTACCGTCATTGTTCATGAGAGAGGAGATGTTTGGTAAGGTCGATAAAAATATATATATACGTGATTGTATTTTTTTTGTTTGTTAATTAAGGTAATAATTGAAGAGTTTATTATTAAATGATTTAATCATCTGTAGGGGTTAGAAGAACTTAAAAGGTTGTATTTTCTTAATAAGAAATTACTTTGGACGCAATAGTATTAATCAACTTAACTGATGAATCTCCGGCTGATTCATGTGCATGACTCAAAAACATCTTAGAGATTTTAAACTGTTTATTTAACTTTTATTCATAAATCACCACATTTACTATCCAAACCTTTTAAGTTTATATATGGCATATAATATGTCACGTTATAATGTTAACCAATAAATTTTGCACTAATTTGACCCAAAAAAAAACTAATATTAGAAATGGCATATAATATGTTACGTTATAATGAATTAATGATGATGATGATAATGATGATGATGGTGATGATGATGTGAGTATCATACAAGATGATACAGAGACTGATCTTGTCAATCTCAGGAGGACAATTTATCAAACCATAATGTCAAGTCTTGATTTCGAGGAAGCAGGGCATAAGCTGCTCAAGATAAGACTAGAACAAGGTCAAGGAATGGAGCTTTGTGTTATGGTGCTTGAATGTTGCACTGAGGAGAAAACTTATCGTTCCTTCTATGGTCACTTAGCGCACTGGTTCTGTCTCAAAAGCAGAGTTTATAGAGAATGTTTTGAGAATCTGTTTGTTCAGAAATATTCTATGGTACACCGATTCGATACCAATAAGCTGATTAGTGTAGCCACGTTCTTTGCGCATATCCTGGCCACTAATTCTCTTCCTTGGATATGTAATATGTTCGGTTGACAGTTGAAGACTCAACTTCTTCATCCCTTATCTTTCTCAAAACCCTTTTCCTACAACTCTCTGAGCTATTAAGAATTAAGCTTTTGAATGAAAAGCTTCAAGATCCAACCATGGAGGAGACATTCGAGTCCATCTTCCCAAAGGACCATCGAAAAAACACGTTGTTCTCCATTATATTTTTCACCAAAATCGGCCTCGGTGGAATTACTCAAACACTAAGGCAGCTCATCGCCAAGCGCAAGGAAACTGATTCAGAGGACGAATTAAGAGATGAGATGGTGATGAAGCGTAGAAGAAAAAGAGGTTGATCAGTAGCATCTATTTAAAGCTCTCTTGAATTGTTAGTCTATATTTGGCTTGATGATCGAACAAAGTTACAGAATACTTGTTTTATTGGGTTGATGATCTAATTTCGAAGCTGTCTTCTATTTGCATACATAATCTTCCTTTTCGTATCTGATGCTTTGTTTAAGACCAATTTATGTCAGAGCAAGAAGAGCATAAACTTGTCAGCGTCACACTAAATCGAAAACATCACAGTGAAGTTTAGATGCCTTTGTTATAAACTAAAACACACAAACCAAATTATAATTATAAACCCTTAGTTTGATGATGTATGATAAAAATGAGTTTCACAAATTACAGGGATTCATCACTATACAAAATTAACAAATGCAACTCTATTTCAATACACAACTTTCTTATTACTCAACAGAACAGTTCCTTAAGAATCAAACACTATATGAATCTCATATGTAAGAAACCTTCTTACAAAAGCCAAAACCTTAATATAAGAAAGCAATGATAAAGATTTAGCTATACGTTGTATGTATGTGTGTGCTTAAATATTCAAGATCAAAGAAGAAGAAGACATTACTCTGATCTTACATTAGTTCTTACGAACTCTGTCCCTGGCTAGGTTTCTGATGCCGTTCGCTTTGGCTTTGCCGCTTACTCGCATACGTTATAGCTCTATACATATCCGAACATGAATACGCAACCTCGGACATTGCCTGAAAAAGCTCGGGGAGGCGAGTTCGAAGACTAGCCAGTGACTTCTCTCTAACTTGATGGCTTTGTCTATGGTAAGCTTCTTCTTCTTCTTCCAACCTCTTCTTAATTTGTTCTACATTGAATTGCCTCACAGCGACCTCATCATTATGATCGTTATCCGCTTCATCCGGATTCATCCCCTCCGGTCCTCTCTTCTGGATGTATTTGTGGTACCAATCCTCAAACTGTCTAATTTTTCTTCCCAATTCTTTTCTTGTCTCTTCGCATTTGTTTCTGAGACTTATCTCGTCTTCTTGCTGCTGCATTATCGTGCTTACAACCGCTGCGAAATTGATTATGGCACTTTTAGCCATTTCGTCGGGGATTTTGTCTAAACGGTCATACCAAGCGTGGAGGAGTTTTTGGATTGCGGGATTGGGAACTCGAGGAGGCGAAGATACTTTCTCCTTGAGTGTGCTTTCGATAGGGATGAGATTTAGCTTTAGCCATCCGCCAAGTGCTTTTATGTATTCTTTCTGATGATCTATCATCCTGCAAAACTGCGTGTGCCATTCTTGAACCACTGCCAAGAGCTGGATGGTGCGTTCGTGATGATGATCATTTGTTTCTTTCACCGCTTGTGAAACATCTAGAGATCTCAACACCTTTGAGATCTCAGCTTGTCTTTGATGATGTATTTGCATCATTTCCCACATCTTCCCCATCCTGCAAAAAAATTTGCATAAGAACTCAAAATCAATTTGTCTAAAACATCATAGGAAAAAATATCTACCAAGAAGCGAAACTTACGCCTCAACAAGGTGAACGAGCTTTAGGTATAGTTGTTCATCCCTAAGACGATTGATTTCTGAAACTGTGGAGTCCATGGATTGCATATCAACTATATATCTTGTATGCAAATGACTTACTGCTGCTTTAGCTCTCTCTAATGAATCCGAGTGGCCACCTCGTTTCTTCACCCGATTTAAATGAGCAACCTTTTTCTGGTACTCGATTTTCATGAGTTCGCCAGCCTATATCCAACAAGAAGTGTATCCCAAAATTAGACTCTCAAGAGAAAAATATATCATTTTTGCTCATAAAACTACCCAAAACAATCAAAGGGGCTTTTCTCAGGAGAGAAGATTACCCAAAAAGACTAAACATGGTTGCAAGAATCTTTCCTCAAAAAGTTAAAATCTTTCAGCTTCACTAAACAAGCACAAGCATAAAAAAGAGACAAGTTTTGATATAGTTACCTTGACTTCGTCATAGAGCTTCTTTTCCCATGCTAGCAATTTGTCAAGAACAGTAGCATGAGTTTCATTCTCTTCCAAATCAACATCATCTTTCCCATCATCAGCATTTGGTATTCCTCTAAATGATCTATTCCATGTAATTACACGCATCACTCTAGCAGAGTGATCAATATGTCCTGTTACAACAACAACACATCAATCTTAGCTAAACCAATCATTTTGTTTCTCTCAGACATTTATCGAATCAAAATTACCTCGGTTATCTGCAAAATTAGAATGGTAATGGAGCCTAGTAGCTTCAAGCATCTTAGAAACATCATGAGCACTTTCAGAAGCTTTCAAGAAATTATCATCAAGCTCAATGAATACATTCGCCAAATGCGTCGCAGTCACCGGCATTCGCATTCCTCTCCTCTCTCCGGGAATCCCTATCCCTTTACTCTTCTTCATCCCTCTCAAATTAGTAACTTTTTCCAATTCAATCGTCACTTCCTCTACTCTCTTCGGTCTTTCCTCCACCAGTGGTTTCCGTTCAATCACCGTCTCCTCTTCCTCCTCCTCTTCCTCCTCTTCCTCCTCCTCATCTTCGTCATCCTCAGTAACGACTGGTGAATGTGGTTGAGGAGGCACAGGCCTTGTTGGTTGTGGTTGTGGTTGTGGAGGAGTATCTTCTAAAGTAGTTCCAGGCATATTCTCAACATTAGGGAAGAAGTAATCGTAGAAAGGTTGTTGTTGCTGTTGCTGATGTTGATGCTGATGCTGACGTGGCGGCGGAATTGGCCGTGAATTCGCCAAAGGGGGAGGTGGCGGAGCTTTCTCCTCCTGAAGATGATGATCTTCAATCGTCGTCCTATTTCCTCTAGTACTACCTCCACGGCTTCTCGATTTCCTAATCAAACGATCACGATTCTCCATTTCAGAGTCATCATCATCATCATCGTCATCATCATCGTTATCTAGGGCTCCATCTTCTTCAATTCCGTTGAGTCCACTACCAGCATGACCACCACCGGATCTACCGTTCATCTCCGGCATAGTAGCAGCACGTTGAAGAGGAAGCGGTGGTGGAGGAGGAGGAGGAGGAAGAGTATCAGGAATCGGCTGAGGAACCGCAGCGGAGGAAGAAGAAGCGGTTGAATTAGAAACCGGAGCGGTGGAAGAAGGAAGAGGAGGAGATATAGCAGTGGGAAGAGAAGAAGTAGAAGCGATTGCTGCAGCTGCGGAGGAAGACGAGTGATTAGAGACTAAAAACTCGCCGTGAGAGTAATCGGAAAGAGCAGCTCCGGTGTTTTTAAGAGCCATAGCGTAAGCTGAGTGAGCGGCGGCGAAAGCGTTACGAGCAGTGACGGCGTCTTTCATCAATTGTTTTCGTTCTTTGCAACGAGTAACTGCTTCTTCGTTCTCGATCTTTGATTGAGCACAACCCATCTTCTTCTTCCTTAAGAAGCTCTCTTACTTCAGATCGATCGGAGAAGAAGAGATTGAAGAATACTCGAAAGCTTTAGAGTTAAGTTTTAAGGAATAATAATAGAGAGAGGATTGAACTGATACGTCGTCGTTTAGTTGTTAGAAAAGGCATTAACGCTTTCTCTAATATTTTCCGTTTTTTGGGTTAAATTTTCCATTTTTCGTTGGGCTACTCTCAGGGGTAATGACGTGGATAAAGTTAAAAAAGGTAACAAGCGAATATAACGTTTTCTGTACTTTTGAATTTTTAAACTTTTAACGTATAAAAAATCTTTTGTATCAGTCACTACTCACTAGTAATATAAGGATTATAATGCTTTTTTTCTGTCGCCTAAAACTCATATATAGATTTATCCAATACTTATATACTATGTAGGATGGTTATTTTTTTATATAAAAAATATCAAAATATATTTACAAAATAGTCAATTTTTTGAGGATAATTAATAAAATAATCATATATATAGTATTTTGTTGGAAACATGTCAAAAAGTACATGTATAATTACATAAATTTCTGTTATAACATGTTTTTTCTCTAATTATATGTGATAGCATAATCTATTTTTTATGTTATTTTCTCGTATTACGTGTTATTTATAAAAAATACATGATCTTTCTTGAAAAAATATTATATTTAGTTTATATCTTCTTTATCGTGTTATTTTGTAGAAATACATGTTTTGTAATATTAAGATCAAATGTGATTTGTTTTAAAAAAATTATTAGTTTTTAGTAATAGACAGTTTTTATTAAGATCATATGTGATTTTGTTTTTAAAGAACTATTCAAGTTAATTTTTTCGTAACAATATATTTTAAAAAATATTTACTGTATTTTTTAAATATCAATCGTTTAGTTAAAAATAACATGCAAAACTTAATGTTATATGCTATTTATAAAATTAAAAAACACGCAAATGTTTTGTCTATTATTGATCTTGCAACAAAGGAATGATGATTTTGTAATTTCGCTTCTTCTCATAACATAGGTTCATAGCTATTACGCAATAAAAAAAATTTATCTCTACTATTTTTTTAATTTGTGTGCTTTATTTAGCTATTTTTTAATATTTTTTTATTGGGTTAATCCGTTAATACAAAAATGTTAGCCGACAGGATAAATGATAATAAAAATTAAAAAGATATAGTACAACTTTTATTTTTGGCAGTAGACTACAAGTCGATACAAAACAATTGTTAATGTCCGCTTGGAACAAAAGATTATTGAACATCAATTTGAATAAAACAAATTGTATACTTTTAATTTTGCAAAAGTTGAAAAGGTGCTTATCAAAACAAACGGCGAATATTAGTCCAAGAGATTGAAGGAGATAGTGAAAAGAGAAACGGAAATGTGGAAGAAAAAAGGGAATTGACTAAACAAATGAACAAAGTTATGGCAGGGAATCACATTACATTGACCAATAGAAAGAAAAGAAAACACAAGCTTGTGTATTTAGAAAAAAATTCAACTTATCATTAGAAAAAAAAATCAATTTTGGAAGTTTTTTTAGGAGTCAAAGTTCATCCATTGAACTATCAACCTTTTTGCTGCGAAAAGATTCAACTACAGACTGGACTAATTACAAAGTCATAAAGATAATTACATATTCTCAAACGAAAATTCTAATTAGTAAAAAAGTAATTTTACCAATATAAACTTAACTACGACGAGAAATTAAGAAACCCTTATAATTACTACTTTCTTATCTCCGGCGCAGAGCTGCAAGACGAGCCACCACATCATCATAATCAAGGAGGTTAGGTCTTTGAAACGACGACATTCTCTCGTTCTCTCTTATTGTGGAAACTTCGTTATTGCTTGTACTTGTGAGACTCCTACTACCTTGTATTCCAAGTAACCTTGAGTTTTCTTGATCAGCAATCTTTCTCTTCTCTTCTTTCTCCTCTTGTGCTTTCTCGTCGTTTCCAGCTCCTAGTTTCGTGTCTGGAGAAGAGATTATTCCGTACGGTAAAATCTTCTTCCCCTTCTTCTTCCTTACAGATACCCTTCGAAGAGAACTCGAGCTCGAGCTTGAACTAGAACTCAAACTGCCTTTGGACAATGAATCTATTCTCCAACTCTCAGAAAGAACCGATTCATCATCACTATGTTCATCCATGAAACTTTTCTCTGTATCTTTGTTCAGATAATCCGCTCTTGTCTCGACCTTGTCCTTAATCTAAACAATTTTCAGACATTAGAACAACAAAATGATGTTTTTCTCTAATCAAATCCAGAGTACATATTTTACCTGCAGAGCTGAAGTCTCTCTGAGCAGCATCAGTTTCAAAGGTGTAGGATCCCAGTTAATCGAAAACTCATTCGCAACATCTTTCACTGTTTGAATCTTGAGTTCCCGTGAAGGTGGCCTTAACAATTCAGTTTTCTCAACAAGCTACAAGATTCAAAAAGACAGATACTCTCAGTGCAATGAAATGTGGCAAAAAGATTAGACCATGTAGATTCAATAATAAACCAACCTCATGATTTACAGATGAAGCAATGAAATTCCCAAATCTTTTCGTAAACACGGCTCTAAGATCCTTAAGTTCAGGAACATCAGGAACCCATGCCGTTGCATATATCAAAGAGGAAACAGCTTCTCTGCATTCTTCAGGACATTCCCTAAAAGTAAAAGAAACAAAAATGTTAGTAAATTGTTACACCTTCTGGAGTGAAATCTAGAGATTAGAAGTAAAAGTGAAAACCTTTTCTTCAGCATTAGTGAGAGATTTTCAGAGATACAATCGCAGAATCGCTCGATGAGATCGTAGCACGATATTATTCTCAGCTCTTCGAGTAAAAGTTCTGCCTGCAGTAACAAGTATTGACACATTTAAAAAAAAAAACTTAACAAAGCTTAGAAACATAATGAGAGAAAGAAGAAGTGTTAATTACTCTTCTATAAGCTTCAGAATCTTGGCCATTCTTGAGGAAATTCACAATATCTGTTTTATAATTTCTAACCATTGCAATCCTTTTTCTCCTAACTATATCAATCCTAATCTTCATGTAGCTGGTTGTAGATTTGCTGCATTTCACCAAGAACAATGATTAGTTAAATTTCTCATAGACAAACATTCAAAACTTAAAAGTCAAAAACAGAGTGATAAAAGACTAACACCTTTTCTTGTAGAACTTGGGTTTGAAGCACCTAAGAAACATCTTGTTTCCGATTTCTAGACGCAAGAAGATAGTAAACAAAAAGATCAAAGCTTTATATGAAAACACAGAAGAATCTAACGGTGGTTTAGTGAATGGAGTTGAAGTAATACTCAGAATCAGAATATAGCAAAAGCTATGAAGCAAAGTAACAAACCAAGAAGTTTCCTCTTAAGAGAAAGTAAGAGATATATGTAAATACAAAAGATGGAAGACTTTCCTTGGAATGCTTTGGATATAGTCTTTATATTATCTGAAGCGTATTACATACTAAAAATGTGAAACTTAGAGAACAAGTTTAAAATTATAGAGAACTACTTAGTTAACAAGAACTTTCTATAATAAGACATCGTTTTAGGCTCTAACATTTCTTTACTTTTTCCATGATAAGTAATTGGACAATGAAATGTCTCCTAAGATTCTATTATACAGTCAAACATTAAGTGATTTATTAAGACTAATGAAATGCTTTGGATATGGTCTTTATAAGTTCTCTGACGCTTAGTTTTTTTTATTAATATTAAACATGTGAAACTTAGAGAACAAGCTTGAACTTATCCAGAACTACTTAGTTAACAAGGACTTTAGCTCGAATCCTTTATAAACTTCCAAGAACTTTCTTTAATACGACATCGGTTTTGGCTCTAACATTTCTTTACTTTCTCCATGAAAAGTAATGTGACAAGTCTCCTAAGATTCGATTATACAGTCAAACAAAAAGTGTTTTATTAAGACTTATGTTAATTAATTAACTACTTAACCTCTAAAGGTTGGACCAATTGCTGAAGCTGATGAACCACATGTGACATCCTTGGACGCATTGATGGCACATTCTGAGTACAAGAATAAACCAAGTCAACAACTTTCTGAACCACACATGCTTCCGGTAAACCGCATGTAATAACCGGATCAAGAATCTCTAACCAACGGTTAGCTTGAACCAATGGTGTTGCCCATTCGAATATGCTCTGCCACCCAACTGAAGAATTAACAGCCTGAGTTGGTCTACGACCGCTCACAATCTCAAGCAAAAGGACTCCGAAACTGTAGACATCGCTCTTCGTGGTTAGCTCGTTTCTGTAAACGTATTCGGGTGCGAGGTAACCGTAGGTTCCACCCGCCATTACGGTTCTCTCTTGCATTACTTCCCAAGGAACGAATTTTGAGAGACCAACACCCATTAAATGAGCTCCAAACTCCTCATCAAGTAGCACGTTGCTAGCTCGGATGTCGCGGTGCACCACTTGTGGCTTGACCTTGTCGTGTAGAAACCTGTTTTTTTTTACGTTTTAAATAAGTTTGAGGTCAAAAGAAACTCAAGTATATAAGATTGGACTTACGCGATTCCTTGAGCAAGAGTTGTGGCGATGTTCAATCTCATGTTCCAGTCCAAGCTTCTACCACCTCTAGGCACATGGTGTAGCCATCTATCGAGAGGTCCACTAGCTATGAACTCATAAACAATGAAACGTTCTCCATGATCATAGCAACAACCTTTTATAGCAACTACATTCGGGTGATAAAGTTTAGCTGCTCTTCTAATCTCGGAGTAGAACTCTTTCTTCCTCTGAAAACTAGACCTTTTCAATCTCTTAACCGCCACTTTAGTCCCGTCTGATAAACCACCGCTATAGGTTCCACCGGTTTTCGCGTCCCCAGCTAGACGGTTTGCTTCACTGAAGTTCTTCGTCATTGATCTCAGTTCTTCACTAGTGAAGATCTTCCATGAAGGAGGAACTACTGATGATGATGAAGCTGGATTAGATACTTTTCGTGATTTTCGGCGTTTCTTGCTTCGCTTATAGACAAGGAGCCATAATATAATGGCGAATGTCGTGAAGAGAATCAAACCGCTGACAACAGCGAGGATAACTAGATATTTGTGACAATTGCGACATTTGATATCTGCAAAGAAGATAGCAATTATAAGGGACTAAGTAGTACAATGACAAAATACAGAAGAAAGAGAGAGAGGTAGTAATAGAGAGGCCATTACCAGAATCAACAGCGCAAACAAAAGCATGAGACGCATTACATCTTTCACCGAATATTGATGATGAACCATTTGTCACGGCTATACATATATTAGCACGACACGATGAACTGCCGTTGCCATTGCCACAGCGGGTGCGAATTGGAACTTTAGGAAACATGGATTGGTTCCATTGAGGAGTCTTAGGATCAGACCAGCTCCAACGGAAACCTGAGGTAGAAGAATTCATACTTCGTCCTCCAATCCAACAACTGCTAACATTTCCATTGCATAGTTTTTGAACAAAGCTGAGTTCTTTGCTCGATGCAAGCGATGCTAAGTGACCACCATAAGTTCTACAGAACATTTCTGACTTCTCCCATGAAGTAGAGTTTTTAAAGTAAGCATAGCACTTGGTTTGGTTCGGTCCAATGATCCAATCAGGAGGGCAAGAAACTGTACATAGAGAATCAATAACGAAGTGACTATCACAACATTTTCACTCTTTTTCTAGTAAAGGTGACAACTTTTTACCTGTCTGAGATCGTTTCTTGAAGTCAGTAGCATTCTGAGTTGATTCACATGATATCTGAAAAAATCATTTCACCTTAATAGATTGACTAAAGAACATTTAGTACCACTACAAAATCAGTTAAAAGATTCAAATTTTTAGCAGAGAATTCAAAGAGAAGAAGCTTCCAACAATTATAAAGAAGAAGTTCAGAAACCCTAATTCTTGAATCTTTTACACTTACAGTATCCAAGGACGCGAGACAAAGCAGAGCCAGACAAGAGATCAAGAACAGAGATTGTTTCCGACAAGAAACCCACTTCAGCTCCATAACTACAGCTTCATAAACACTGAGAAATTAAACGAATTTAGTCTCAGTTTGACAAATCAGAATCCCGTTTACGCGAAAGAGAAGATTCATCAGCAGGAAAAAGGAATAAGGAAAGTGGAAATTACCCGATTAAGTCATAACATCGGGAAGAAAGACTCAGACTTTACGCTATATGAAGAGAAATGAAAATGAAGCTTTCGTAGCTCATAACTTTTTTTTCCATACGATTTGCAGAGTCCCCGACAGAGAGAGAAAAAAGGGTTTTAATGGCGAATTTAATGGAGGAGACAGTAAACGGACTTCGGACAAGTCAGTGGGTAGTTCGGAAAATGAAAACCTTATTTTCTTGTTTCTTCCCATATTTTCATATGAAATTTGTTCTTGCCACTATATTATCTGATATTCCAATTTCTCACCATATATTATCATAATCTAAATTACAACCTGAAACCTCAGTGTACTTATTTTTGGTTGGACATTTCATCCGATTCTCTTGATTAACAAAATTTCAGCCTTCAATAAAAAACACTTTGAGTTATTTCGGGCCAGGTAAGAAAAATAGTATTAAAAATTAGAAAAAAATAATATTAAAAATAATATTAGATGTTCAAAAAAAATAATATTAAAATTTTAATTTAAAAACAAGTGTTAAGATTTATGGTTTATGAATTATGGTTTTGCTTAGATCGTAGGGTTTTGTTTTTTGGGTTTATGATTTATAATTTGGAGCTTATGGTTTGCATTTGGACTATTTTAATTTTTAATTTTTTAAATAGATCTTTTATTGGTTTTGATCTAAAGAGTATTTTCATAATTTTCTATTGAATCCAATGGTAAATATTTTTTGTCTTGTCTAATAAAATGTTTTTATTTTTCCAAGAGATTTTTCAAAAATTGTAATTGATGTAGTGTCTTTAACATCATAAAAAATTAGAAAACTAGCATAAACATTTTATAAAATATACTATAAATTGGACAAGATAATCATTGTCATCGAGTATAAATTCACGGCCGGTTAGTCTTTCTACTTGAAAATTCCGGGGAATATTACCACTGTAGAAGAGTAAGATGGAAACGGAGGCCACCGGTTGAGCCACCACTGCAGCCACTAGATTCACCATTGAATTTAGTAATGGGACAATCACCTAAACGACACATAAAAATTAAAACAAATCAAAAACAAACAATTGATCAAATTCTTAAGAAATAAAAAAGGTGAATAACATACATGTAGACTTTTATCACACCAAAAAAAACACACACACATGTAGAGAATTTTTGTGGTATTTTGTCTTGTCCTCCTAAAATCATATGCTATGTGAAAGTATAACATCGACTTGAATATTAGAAAATTGGGAAACTCAAACAACTAGTATATAAAATATTTTGTATGTGAACCATTGTTCTACTTACATGTTGTGATTGTAAAATTTATGGAGGCAAAGAGAGAAAAATGTACCATGAACGAGGAATGATGGATTAATGGTTCCTTGACTTGAGAAGAAGGTTTATGACTCTATCGTGTCCAAAATCAAAACTTCTCTTGACGATCTCTTGGGAGCTTCTTTTGAGACTCAAAGATATATTAAAGGAAAATACAAGCTGAAAAAAAAGTAAAAATCAAAATCCCTGTAATCGACGACCAAAAAAAAAGATTTATTGATACTTACTTGGAGGAAAAAACCAACATTTATGGAATAAATTGTTCCCCAAGTATTCAATTAATACTTCAGTTGTGAAAATTTGAGACTCAAATCACAAATTTTCTTAATATATTTTTTTTTTTATCATCCGATTTTAATCTGAGGAATGTTGTTTACATAAATGATAGGAAACGGTTTAGTGCAAAATTTTCTCAATATAATTGTTATTGCAATTAGTTTTTTTATTTTTTATTTTTTATTTTTGGTTTAAAAGTTAAAACAACACAATTTAATAAAGTATAAAATATAATACTCACCTAAATTATTGTTACAAATTCTATTGTAAACCGGCACAACAATGGTAAAAAGTAAAAACAAATCGTTTCCTGGTTAAGTCTTCGAAATGAGTCCCGCACAAAAAGGCTTATTAAGTATTAAGGCCCATGGGCCTGACTTATCGATCCAATAAAGAATTCACAACCCTAATAAAAAGGACGAAACCCTAGCTTTATATAAACTTTTGTTAACCTACCGTCGTCACTTCCTTCTCTTGAAGCCGGAAACCTTAAGGTTTTATATCTGGGAAAAAACTCGCATCCGCTTCAATGGTGATCTACGATTCTCCTCTCTATCTTTCTATTTCATCTCTATGCTTCGTTGATTTCATTACTCTGATATCTGTTTTATCGCTTTGTTTTTGAGATTCTCAGACTAAGGGAACGGGAAGTTTCGGAAAGAGAAGAAACAAGAGTCACACACTCTGTGTCAGATGTGGCCGTCGCAGTTTCCACATCCAGAAGAGTCGTTGCTCTGCTTGTGCTTATCCCGCCGCTCGCAAGAGGACTTGTACGAATCTCTTCTCTCTCTCTCTTTCATTTGCTTCGTATTCGCTTGATTTAGCCGAAATAGATCATTTCTTCGTTTCAATTCGTTATATGTTTTAGTATTGCAGATCCATTGATTCTCTATCAGAATTAGGGTTTGGTTAGGGATTGAATAAGTCTTTGTATGGATTCGTTATTTCTCTAGAGCTTCCTAATGCATATGAATCCCATATATCGAATAAGAACAATAGTGTATTGTTATGCATAGTTAGGCTCTTGTCCGGTATAAACCATGAGTGTAATTGAAATTACTATGGTTCTAGTCGAATATAAACTTTAGTAAGAATTTACATAACTTAGTGAAACTTCTCTTTTTCTCATGTAAATGGCACTGTCTTCTACTCAGAATTTTTTATATGCCATTTGTGAATTTGTTTCTAATTGATGTGTATAATGATGTTGGTAGACAACTGGAGTGTGAAGGCAATCCGTAGAAAGACTACTGGAACTGGAAGGATGAGGTATCTTCGCAATGTGCCTCGCAGGTTCAAGACCGGTTTCAGAGAGGGTACTATATTCCACCATTTCCACTGAGTTTTCTTTGGTTTTCAGTTAATCAGTTTGTATCTGTATGAAATGGCTTTTGTATAATTTAATTGTTGGACGTTTTCCAGGTACCGAAGCCAAGCCAAGGAACAAGGGAGTTGCTTCATCAGCTTAAACTTGTTTTTGAGCATCAAGGGAGAGAGAATTCTGAGTTTGTTGTTCACAAGATTACTACTCTTAAGTGTCTGATTATGACTATCTTTTTGTGTGGTCTTTGCGTTTTTAAAGTTTTGGACATGGATGGATTTCAATTTGCAAGTCTTTTAATTCTCTTTATTCTAATCATTATGGTTCCTTGCCAGTGGTGTGTCCGTCCGACAGATAAAGACTTGGTAAAGTCATTATACTCTACGGCCCACTTATATCGAATACGTATTCTTAGGTTCACTAACATTCATAATTAAGGTGAGTTGCTTGCAAATTTGCTCATAGGAATTATGGTGTTTCTATATGTATAATATGATACTATGTCTTGCAGCCAAAATTTTGAGACGAGTGTCGAAATTATATGTCTAAGATTAACATAATATCAAACAGAAAATCTTTGAAATCATTATAAACTTGAAGTTAGAGCTGAGAAGTCGGACTCGTAGACTTAAATTGTGGAGATGGGCTTATGAACGAAGAAAATGGACTTGTGAACTGAAAATATGGGCTTTTGATCTTAAAAGGTAAGGAGATGAGCTTATGAGTTGAAGACTTGAAGAGATGGGTTTCTCGTATCTAGGTTTTTCTACACTTCAGTGTCCTCGTCCACGATGATAATTGGGTCACCTTGACGGATTGCGATTGTGGTCTTACTGTCTTAGTCTGCATGAATGCTTTGATTTTATGAATTTCCATGGACACCAACAATGTTTTTCATGCAATTTGCTTAATCAAGGATAATATGCTAAGAGTTCTATAATATGTATCTTTGTGACCAATTAAAAATGTGGTATGTATTTGGTTGAACCTAAGTGATCGTTACAAAACATCGAAAACATTTATTTTCTTTAAAACCTAAAATACATTTGATCTAGTGATAGCGAAGCGAATTGTAGAATAAGCGGATTAAATAATAGGGTGTGATTAGTTTTGAACAAGCGAAGTAGAATAATGTATAAAAGGTAAGAGTAGTTTTGAAAATGGATATTCTAAAAATGAAATTTCTCAAATATTCTACAAAAACTTATGTAAAAAATGTTTTTTTAACACTGGATGACAATTCTTTGAACCACACCACACCTAATTTTTTTTTTCTTCCTCGTTTTGAACGTAACAAAAATTATTTTGCATAACTCAACCTATAAAGAACCAACAAAAACAACCATTGTGTGAAACCCAAGAAAAAAAAAAATGCATTTCTTTGTTGACTCTTGGTTATCACAAAATGGTTCGTGTTGTTTGCTGTTTTGCAATTTACTATTGAGCTGTGACTTGAAATTTGATATGGTTTAATTCGAAGTTGTTTTGGTTTCTATTCGTACCAAAGACAAATACGATTATTTTTCCCAATTAACCTTATCATTAAAATGATCTTGAGATTGCATTGCCAAATCTATATAAATTTTTTTGATGCATAACAAAGCAATGGATTTCCATTATTAGTAATCCTTGATTCACAGATTTTGTCTTGAAAACATTGTTGGATGAGATTTCGTTTTGTGTTTTTCCTTGTGAAAACGTAATTGTTTTCGGTTATTATATTTCTTCTGTCAAATATATATGGTTCCTGATAATTGCTTCCATTGATTACCTACTTGTCGTCCGTACCCTACCACATTAATTGTTTTTCTTTTTATTATGTAAATGATTAACATAAAAAAAACTCCGGAAGCATAGGATTGGTTAATAAACCGGGTATCTGGCTGGCTTCACCGCGTACAATTTATTGAGCAAACAAAAAATAGAAGGAGAATGCATATACCAAGATACAATACTTGGAAAATGATGTGGAATTAGTTGTTCAAAGAATTCAATAATTCTCAACTTGATGGGTACCTTAGGGAGAGATACAATCCACAAACCAAAGATCACGGTAAATAGTAGTACTAGTATGTTTTTTCATATCTTTTGTTGGTCCCTTTGATTCTTTTTTACTTTTAAAGACAAAAAAATTAATGGCAGACAAGACAATGTGAATATACTTATGTAGTCGTGCTTGTTTTTATACAGTAGTAAGTATAAATTTGATTAGATAATTTTACTATATACATTATAATATTAATTTTACAAAATAAATTTGATTTATAGTTTTAAAAAAATTTTAGTTATAAAAACACCATAAAAATTAGATCTAAAAATTATTTTCATGAAATCGGATTTTTCCGAAACAATTTTACTGTGGATTAGAAAGTCGGAATTTGATTCCATCGATTTTTTATTTTTTTATTTTTTGCAAAAAAATCCGATCGAATTGAATATTTACTAGACTAATTTTTTTTGGCTGGACTAGTTTTTCTCTAAAATTAGTCAAACTTGAAAATATAGGCTAGTTTAGTCCGTATAAAATAAGTTCTAATTTGACATATTGTATCGAGTCATCCAAAATCATATAAAAAATTG
>Ga0041059_1000359_pt1 | contig 33200 bp, 25 predicted proteins | sample AraColnosormetaG_FD_56232 | JGI IMG/M metagenome (GOLD analysis project Ga0041059, IMG submission 56232) | Arabidopsis roots microbial communities from North Carolina, USA - Col MF nosort | ecosystem: Host-associated > Plants > Roots > Unclassified | place: USA: North Carolina | collected...
ATTTTACTATTTTTACCAAACAATTATGGTTAAATTTATTTCTCTTTCAGTCCANTTTNTTTCAGTTTTTTTTTTTTTATAATGACATTTTAATAGAAAATCATGAAATTGATAAGAATGTTTGTGTGTATTACCTTAATAGTGTTAGTGAATTTGTGTGTATTACCTTTCAAAATTGTATTTGTTCGTGATGGTTTATCTGATGCCATGTATATCATTTTGTGTTGATAAGAATGTTTGATGCAATTAAGACCAACATGCTCTTTCAAATGGATGTATGTATGATCAACTATATAAACCATCCGTCAAGCAGTAAGTATAAATTGTGTATGCGAGTTAACTGCGAATCGAGAGACCGAGTTCTCAAAAATGTTGTTACATACGTGTCGGGATTTTTCATAGACATTACTTCCTTTATATCAAAATATACGATGTTTTAGGATTTTTTTTTAAAATATATATCATGTTTTACAAATTTTTAAATACATTTGATATTTTATGATCATTTTTATTATGCAATCTTTTATATCATTGACAAATTTTCTTGAATTAAATATTAAATAATTATTTTTTAAAAAAATATTTTAATACAAAGAGAGTAAGATTTATCACTATCTTAAAATTTTTGTTATTAGTTAGGAAATAAAAACTCACACTATAATGATCGCCTCAATGTTATTTTGTCGACTTTCTTATGGATACATCTAATGCATTATCAACTATATAAACCGTTTGTCAACGAGTAAATACAATTTGTGTATGTGAGCTAACTGGAAATTGAGAGACGGAGATTCCATAAATGTGGTTACATATATGTCGGGATTTTCCATAAACACTACTTCCCTTATATCAAATTATAAGATGTTTTAGAAAAATTTTAAAATAATATATACTTTTTACCAATTTTTATGCAAATTTTAAATATTTTGATATTTTATGACCATTTGTATTATGCAGCCTTTATATCATTGGCTGAATTTTTTTGAATTAAATTATTTAATACTTCTTTTCAAAAACAATTTATTTTTTTCAAGTGTATGCATTTTAGCTAAAACATCCTACCTTTTAATACAAAGGTAGTATTTTTTTGTTATTAGTTAGAATGTAAAAACTCACAATATAATGATCGCAAATATGATTAAATTTAACGTATCATTAGGCTATTGTAGTACGGCTGGTGACAAAAATATTTTATTTAGTAAACTAGTATACCCACTACAAACAGTCAAACAATGTTAATATAATTTAATTAGTTAATTGGTTATTTTGTTAAAGAAAAGCAACAAACTGATGATAATTTAGTTTTCTACTACTACTGTATATTAATATATATAAATATATAATATTACCAAAAAGAGTTATAAAAAAAACCCAACGGTTATAAGTTATAACATACAACAAGGTCACATGAAAATGGTGAATAACCCCAAAACAAATATATTTTGGCACATTAGCAACAAATGCACGAGATTATTACCTTTTCAAATCACTTTAATCAACAATTTAGAAAGGAATAAGATGAATAGAGTTTCCTAAAGCAAAGTAATGAATAAAATTGGACGATGATATGATTATGGAAAGCTGATTCGTAATTACTTTGATTAGTAAAAGGTGAGACATTATAAGCGTTACTAATCAAAAGTTGTAATTAAGGAATCAAAGAAGTTGTGGGTCACATTATTTGACAGCAGGCCTACTAATTGGTTCCTCGCTGGAATCTGCCAAAGAAGAAGAAGAAATCTCTCTACTCTGTATCATCTTTCCACTGTGATCCTGTCCGTAGATTCCTCCTTATTTTGCGATTCAGATTGCATCCGACGGCTCTTCACGTACTACTACTACTGGTATTATTTAACTATATTTATTAGTTACAAAAGGAATTATACCTTTCATGGCTTTTAAATTAAGTCCTTAGAACATTTTCAATGGAGTTTTCTAAGCTTAAGAGTTAAGACCATTTCTAATATTTCTAATGGGAGTTTCTTAACATAGGTTTTTTAAAATAAATTAAAGTATAAGTATAGATAAATAATAATTTTTAATGAAGGATTTTTTAAATTTAAAGAAACTTAGCCCAATTGTTTTTTAACTAAAAAACAATTGAATTAAGTTTTTTCAAATTTAAGAAACCCATCTAATATTTAAATAATATACATTTTTTATTATATATTAAGAGTTTTGTTTAGAAACTACCATTAGGGATGCATCCTCAATGGAGGACTCTTAATTTTTTCTTCTAAATACCTATATATTATTATTTTAATATAATTTACTAAATAATTAAATTTTAATTTTTAGAAAAAAAAATAAACCAATATAAAAGAGACATGTGTCTCATTAGACTCTTATATAAATTTTAGATAAGAGTTTTTTTTTATTCTCTATCTTCCTATTCTACTTTCATATGCAATAAGAATTACCTAAAAACCCTTCTTAAACAAAATTAAAATGTAAATATAGATAAATAATATTTTTAATTATGGGTCTCTTAAATTTGGTGAAACCAAGACTAATTATCTTTTAGTTAAGAAACAATTGGCTTAGGTTTCATCAAATTTAAGAGATTCATGTAAGATTTAAATCATATAATTTTTTTATTATTTGTTTAGAAATCCCCATTGAAGGTGTTCTTAATATTCACCCTCTGCCTAACACCTTCATAAATCATAATATTTACAAATTGAATAACATAAGATGACATTAATGGTTTCAACCAAAGAAATTGCCACAGACATGAAGAAGCTAGTGGTTTGCATTGGATTCGACCTCTGTTGGAGAGTCAAAGAAAGGGTCGTGGGTAAGACTCGCGTCAAAGCTCCAGACGGCGCTCATGCAAGCATTCGTTACAGTTTGCATTTTGCAAAGTCTAATGATAATTACACCTAACGAACAAGTTAATCATCGATAAAACCCTACTCTTAATCTTTTGCACTTTACTCCACCACCTTTCTAGTCATTTACACTTTGCTAGCCCTTTTTATTTATGCACCCACATAAAAAAAAAAGTACGATTTCATTCTGACCTAAATTATGAAAATGATAATGATATCACATCATTTCTTAAAAATATAATAAATACGAGGATGATAAGATCAGGTCACAAGGTAGCTTGTGGATAAAGTTTTTCAATATTGAAAACAATAAGTCGGGCTATGAAACATAGATTCATATTATTGAAATCAAAGAAGGTGGGTTGGTGGGTGGGTGTAGGTTGATTAATCAAGAAATAAGTCTCCAGGGGCAAACGAATCTTGCAAGTAATACAAAAACATTAACTATATAGTTAGAGCATTTTCAATGCATAATTTTATAATGTCCTCTATTTTAGAGGAAATATATTTGATTTTGTTTCATTGTATATCTGTAAAATAAAGTTAACTCTAAAATAGAGAAAAAATGTAGAAATTCCTTTTTTTTACTCTATATATAGAGTAATCTTTACACTTTTCTTATGTTTTATAGTTAACTCTATTTTAGAAACATACAATAGAGCAAAACTAAATATATTTTCTTTAAAATAGAATCAACTCTAAAATATAGAAAAAATTAAAGTTAAATATTGGAAATGGTCCATTACATTACCGATCTAATCGAGAGTAGTTTTTTCTTCCATCCCATTATCTTTTTTTAAAAAAAGGTTTTAGACTTGAGTCAAACTTTAATTTACACTAATTTTCATATTTTCTATATTTTCCACCGGGTCAACTCTATAGCTATGACAATAACCGATTATATAATTCGTTGTGTGTAGCAGATTACGACATTTAAAAAAAATAGATATAAAAATAGATAAGCATAAATTGAGATAAAGTAAGTAACGTCCCTTTCAAAAACTAACGTTTTCATTAATTTCATACATAGGAACACGATAAGATGCATCCAAAAGAGGTTGTTTTGGACAAAGATGGGAGGTTGGAAATTCCAAAAGTTGACATTGTTCCGCAACATGTTTTTGTTTGATCAATAAATAGTAAACTATAAAACATGTACGAGACATACATAATCTTGGATACATCAGCAGGTAATGTTGTTAGAGAAGGATTGTTCTTATGAGAACCGAGAACGTTATTTAACTTTGGTGAGTACGAAGGGGTTTGTTCGACCATTAGGATGAATATAATCAACCTTCTCGTTTGATCGTGATTTGGTTTATGTTTGTCGATCTCATATTATACAGAAACACGATTAAAAGGAGATTTCAAGAAAAGCCCTTATAATAAGAACTCTATGAAACCTAAGTTATAAGAAGAGGTGACTTGACTACATTTTATGGTTGGGAATGAAATTCGAAGATCTAGCTGTTGGAAAGACAGGCGTAAAGTTTGTGTAATGTATAAACAGAATCTCTTTTGTACGAAAGACCATTCTACAGAATTGACGTGTTAATGTGTATATCTGGAATTAGGTATTAAACATTAATTTTGAGTTTGTATATCTTCTCTCTTTTTCTTACGATCAATATGCAAATTAGCAAATAGAGAGACGTAATGATGATGTTTGTGCATTACCGAGTGAGATAACTAAATGATGTTTCAAGAAATGCAAAAGTGAAACAAGGAAACCTAAAAGAGTAAGCAAACAAACAACAAATCAGCAATAAAATATTTAAATCATTTTAAAATTTAATTAATATTAATTCGTTTTTACTTTAAGGTTTTTGGTAACTTTTTTTGGAGACCGTGATGTCGTCAAAACATTCAAGATGTATATTGATTATTGACATTCTCTCTTTCTCTCTATTGTCCTTCTTTTTTTTCTTCTTTTACTTTTTAACTTTAAAACTATATATTTATATCCATAAAATATATAAAAGAAATCTTATTAGTAACTAAAAGTTGTGCAAGTTTTTTAGCTATTAATTTTATCGGAATAGTGCAAAACTGTTAGAAAAAACTGTATAAAAAACTGTTAAAAAAAGCTGAGAATAAAATTTTTTATAACACTTTTGGTAACAATTTTGTGATTGGTAAATGTCAAACTATTTATACTGTTTTAAAGTGTTAAGTGGTTACCATTCAAAACCAAAACCTTAAAAATTAAAGCCGTTATGCTATTTTTTTAATAAAGAAGACATGATTTTGCCCTATCAAATTAAAATTGGTGTGTTGATGAGTGCAAAAGCGTAGGCAAATAAATCACACATCATTAACAAAAAAAAAAAATCACACATAAAAGTGTAATTGTGAGGAAAAAAGATGTTTCCAATTTTTAAGTCCACCACCAAACTGGACCCACTAACCCCTACTCAGGGTATACAATTCCATTTCCACCCATACACAATTATAGTAGTCCACCTTTTTTCTTTTCTTTCTACACATATCTGGATTCCAGTTTTTAAGTAGGATTATTATTGGTTGGTAAAAGATGCAAAGAATATGAGAAAAGGTCTAATTGCGTGCTCCATAAACCCTTATTCTAGTTCAACCATAATTGTCAGTCAATAGAAGCAAGATAATTTGAACGTCCAAGTCATCATCATCTTTTTTTTTCTTTCTGAAATTTCGTTTTACAATAAACAAAGAAAGGTTCCGAGTCCTCAAGCATCTCTCACGTCGGAGCAAGTTGCCATGCACTCTCCAAAATAAAATAAAAAACAGACAAAGACTTTAGACTTGTGACTTTTCGACCTCATTATGTACTTACTTACTTCATCTTCTATTTGGCACCCACAAACAGTAGTTTCCACTTTCTTCCTCAATAAGTTCCATTTTTGGATTCTTTCCTATTTTTACACAAATTTGTTGTATTCTAAAAAGTTATATATTCTATTTGCTGGGCTTTAGATATGGGCTGGCTCTGGATATGTGTGTAATGGATACATATTAGTAAATAGTTAAGTCCAAAAAAGAAATTATAAACCCCCTATGTAGTTTGAAAACTGGATCATCTGACAAAACGAGCAGGGAAGGCCCATAATAAGGCCTAATAAGTAAGGTAAGCCCACAGAGAAATATACTTACGGGCTTGGATTTCCGAACCTTCCTAAAAAGTGGGACCTACGCGGCTGAGAAGAAAGACGAAGGCCATATCAGACCGGCGATAACTGAAAAGTCAAAAGTCAAAATTCAAGAGGAAGAGGAGTTTCTAATCATGTCTCTCTCTGTTTTCTTCTTATTCTTCTATCAAACCGTCAAGTTGGGAAACAAAACAAAACTCGCAAGTTTAACAACGCGTCTTCTACCTCCTCCTCATCGGACTATTTATCTATAGTCTTCGTTAGATCAATTCCTCTGTTTTACTCCTAAGTTTCGAGATCCACATTTCTCTTTAACCTCATCTCATCTCTTAGTCGAGATCTTCACTTTCTGATGACAATAGGGTCGTTTTTCTCTTCTCTCTTATTCTGGCGCAATTCTCAGGTAACCTCAATCGACTATTCTCTGTTCTACTCCCTTTTTTCTTTATCATTTTAAAAATCCTAACATTGAAAATAAAGTAGTTAAATAGAGTCAACGAAAACATTGTTAATGAAACAGTGGTGTGCTTAGCATAACGAATCAGACAGACAAAAAGTGTCTGGATCCGTAGAGCAAAGTGTTGTCGTGTCTTTGACAAAGTTCTTTGTTTGCCTAAACCAATTTGTTCATCCGATAGAATGAATTGCATTCCGTTGTTACTATCATCCAAACCGGAGATGTCAAGCCCTAACCCTCAAGTAGTATTTCTTAGAGAGCCATTCTTTGTTTGTTTAGATCCAATTAGAAGAAGGTTTAGTTGACTGTGATGATTGTTTGTGTTTTTGGTGGCAGGACCAGGAGGCGCAGAGAGGGAGGATGCAGGAGATAGATCTTAGTGTTCACACTATAAAGTCCCATGGAGGAAGAGTCGCTTCTAAACACAAGCACGATTGGATCATACTCGTCATCTTGATTGCCATCGAGATAGGCTTGAACCTCATCTCTCCTTTCTACCGCTACGTGGGAAAAGACATGATGACTGACCTCAAGTACCCTTTCAAGGACAACACCGTACCTATCTGGTCTGTCCCTGTGTACGCTGTGCTTCTTCCCATCATAGTGTTCGTCTGCTTCTACCTGAAGAGGACATGTGTGTACGATCTGCACCACAGCATCCTCGGGCTGCTCTTCGCCGTCTTGATAACTGGTGTCATCACTGACTCCATCAAGGTAGCCACCGGACGCCCTCGTCCTAACTTCTACTGGCGCTGCTTCCCCGACGGCAAAGAGCTGTATGATGCGTTGGGAGGTGTGGTATGCCACGGCAAGGCAGCTGAGGTCAAGGAAGGCCACAAGAGCTTCCCGAGCGGACACACTTCCTGGTCCTTTGCGGGGCTTACATTCCTTTCCCTTTACCTCTCTGGCAAAATCAAGGCCTTCAACAATGAAGGACATGTGGCGAAACTCTGCCTCGTGATCTTCCCTCTGCTTGCCGCTTGTCTTGTGGGGATATCTCGTGTGGATGACTACTGGCACCACTGGCAAGATGTCTTCGCAGGAGCTCTCATTGGCACCCTTGTAGCCGCCTTCTGCTACCGTCAGTTCTACCCCAACCCTTACCACGAAGAAGGATGGGGTCCCTACGCCTATTTCAAGGCAGCTCAAGAACGAGGAGTCCCTGTGACCTCCTCCCAAAACGGAGATGCCTTGAGGGCTATGTCTCTGCAGATGGATTCAACATCTCTCGAAAACATGGAATCTGGCACTTCCACCGCTCCCAGATGATCCTCCTCTCTTATTATTTGATTCATTATTTGGTTTTTCATTTTGATTTGGCCGTCGTCGTGAGATTGTGAATGGTGTAGCTACATACTGTATGTGTATTCAAAACTCTACTTGTACCATTACATTTTTGTAAATCCACTCTTCATGAAATTGACGTTTTTCTGGTGTCCGAGAGGCTTGGGTCGCTCGAATAATCTCGTCCAATAGACTAATACGGCTCTAGTGAACACGGTATTTACATGTTTGTGATCTAAACTGAAATCAGTTATTTCTTAATTCGTAATCATTCTTGGGTTAACATTTTCTCTTATAATCTGATGGTTGAAGATGGCAAAGCCATTGTTAGCATAGCCATAGCTGGTTCAATCATCCACAACACTAAATTACTCGAGCTCTCCACATGCGTAATCTCTCTTTCTCTCTATTTCTCCCTTCGTTTCTCTCATTCTTCTTCTTCTTTTAATTTCTGGGTAGCTATTATTTTAGTGTAGAACAAAGTTTGACACTTGTGCTTACGCACATGCGCTGCCAACTATGCTGCAGGTATTAAATCAGTTCTGAAAATATTGAAGCACAACTGGAAACCGTTTCTTTTGTGCACTCAAGATATTAAAATGGTTCTCTGTTTCTGAAAATATTGGAACAGAACTGAAAACTGTGTTTTTGTCATGCTAGCGTATTGTTATATTGTGTTTTATTGAGCAAATGATGATACTAGCAATTCAAATTTCATCTCTTCTCTTTGTTATTATGAATTTCATGCTTGTATTGGAAGACATTATTTTGCAAAAATTTGATTTTTGTTTACTCAAGGACCCATTGTTTCTTAACCATTGGAGTAGAAATTTGTTAAAGACTCTTATTAGTTTCTTAACTTACAAAAAGCAAAATTTTAATAAAAAAAAAAAAGTTAAGGATCATGGTTAAGGACCTAACCAATGGGGATGGTCTTAGCTTCTGATCTCACTGGTCTTTGTTCGATTGAATCAATCCAAGTTTCGTAAGTGGTGATGGTAGGTAATCGGAGCAGCAGCGCATGTAACCATCGGCAGTTGTCGAAAGCTTGTATAGTCACATACCTCCCTCATCGTCTCTTCTCAGTGTCGCCAGGTAAATCTTCTCAATCGTTTCTTTTGTATATTACTCATAGAGTCGTGCGCTGTCTCTCCCTGAGAAGGTTCAATCGATTTCTTCCGATTGATGATTGATGTATCATAATCAGAACAAAGGTTATATTTCTGAATTGGATGTGTCTCTGAAATTATAGCGGATGTTGTATGTATGGGAACACAAGAGACCAATGATGATGCTAATGTTTGATTGTCATCATTGATTAAGTGAACTAATCAAGCAGAACCATGATTTGTTTTACTTTGTTGGTGCTAGTGGTTTGGGGCTATCTCTGTTTCTAATTCGTATATATGTTATGGAGGTTAAGAGGACTCTTCAAGCTTTATGGGCACTTGGGTTTCTTGGTTCTTTGGCTACTTGTGCAGCCCTTGCTAGACCAGCCGGTGATAACTTGGTTCATTATGTCGTTGATCATCCATCTGCTGTTTGGTTTGTTGGTCCCCTTTTTCAAAGAAGGTAAATATCTTGCTTCTGCATAAGGCTTCAGATAATGATTTATTGTTCTTAATCAATGAGCATATATGATTTATGTTTGTGGTCTACGAAATTAGTGTATTTTTAGATGTGTTATGTAATGTTGAACAACATCACTAGATTTGTTTTGTGTGTCTCATGTTAGAGGATTTTTGGCTTCGGTTTGTTTGTTTCTTTCTTCTGAAACACTTTTGTGTCAAGTCTTTAATCTTCTCTGTCTCTCTAATGTTATGAAGAAGGAGAGTTCAAAGATTGTGGTTATATAATGTTTTAGCATTACGAGTGGTTAACAAGAGTTAGTTAATGTGTTATAAATTCTGTTGCACGGATGAGAGTCTGATAAAATGGAATTCAAATCAGAGAAACCAGGTTCAGTTTTTCCTCTCAATATTGCATCAAATCTTTTTTAGTTTGTTTTGGATAGCAAATCTTTGATTGTTAGTCTCGAGACTAACATGATTTTGTGGATCGTGGTAACATAACCACAAAGTTGTCTATTTTATGATTTGAACATTCTACACAGTCATCCTCATCAGTGGCAAATTAACCAGGTTTGTGTATCAAAGAGTAGGCCATGTTCTGAGTATCTTCAAGAAGAGGATGATGTTTTTTTGTATAGTTTTTGTCTTTGATATGTTTTCAAATGAATCTTGTATACTTTGTCATATTTATTGTCATGAATCTTTGTTATTCAAAATGTGTTTATCAAAAATGTATCAAATTTTTTGTATAGTTTGTCTTCTCTATCTTTCTTTTCAAGCAATCTAAACTCAAATACCAAAATATTTTTTCAAATTTGTCTTTCTTAAGAATTCCTACTATTGGACATGAATATTTTTGAGAGTCCCTAAGCTAGTCCTTAGCTTTATATTTGTCAAAATTTATATTAGAAAATTCTTAAGGATTCCTTAAGGATCTTAACCATTGGGGTTGCTTATTAGTTTTTTTATATTACTTGAATTACATATTTATTTAGTTTAAAGAATAAATAATAATAAAAAGACAGTTTGGAGGGGTATGTAAAAAGTAATATAACAGAAAAATAAATATCTTGTCTGAATCAGAGAGAGAGCTCTCAACAACCAAAGCTTTGGACTCTCAGGCCAGGAAGACTATGGGATTGGGCGGCGATCAATCCTTTGTTCCCGTCATGGATTCCGGCCAAGTCCGCCTCAAGGAGCTCGGCTACAAGCAAGAGCTCAAGCGCGATCTCTCGTCTGTCTCCGCCACTCTTTCCTTTTTCTTCTTTGATTTGTGTTAGCTAAACAATTGTTAGATTTCAGGGTCTTCTCCAATTTCGCCATCTCCTTCTCCATCATATCGGTGCTCACTGGTATCACCACCACCTACAACACCGGCTTAAGATTCGGCGGCACTGTCACTCTGGTCTACGGATGGTTCCTGGCCGGCTCCTTCACAATGTGCGTTGGGTTATCTATGGCCGAGATCTGCTCCTCTTACCCTACCTCCGGTGGTCTCTACTACTGGAGTGCTATGCTCGCTGGCCCTCGTTGGGCTCCTCTTGCCTCTTGGATGACTGGCTGGTACTCCCTTCTCTCACCTTTTTCTTAATTTGGAATTGGAAGCAAGAGAGCGTCTCTCTCTGACTCATTTTCACAAATCTTTTTTCAGGTTCAACATCGTTGGTCAGGTGCAACATTCATTCAAGCAGACTTGTTTTCATTAGATATATCTCTCATTGGGGCTAAAAGTAAGGTTGTGGTGTGTTTGCAGTGGGCAGTGACGGCCAGCGTTGACTTCTCTCTGGCACAGTTGATTCAGGTGATCGTCCTTCTCTCCACCGGCGGTAGAAACGGCGGCGGTTATAAAGGATCAGACTTTGTTGTGATTGGTATCCATGGTGGGATCCTCTTCATCCACGCTCTTCTCAACAGCCTCCCCATCTCCGTCTTGTCTTTCATTGGACAGCTTGCTGCTCTTTGGAATCTCCTCGGTACCCAATCTCTCTTTTGTCTCTGTGTTTCATGTCATGTCTCAACAACAATCATCAATCAAGCATCTCTTATATTCAGGGGTTTTGGTGCTCATGATTCTGATTCCTTTGGTTTCTACGGAAAGAGCAACCACTAAGTTTGTCTTTACCAATTTCAACACTGATAATGGCCTTGGCATCACCAGCTACGCTTACATATTCGTTTTGGGACTCCTCATGAGCCAGTACACCATTACAGGGTATGATGCCTCTGCCCACATGGTGAGTGTAATGGATTCTGTTTTTAATGATTGATTAGCTTTTCTTGAGGATTGAACAAAAAGTAAATTTGCAGACAGAAGAGACAGTCGACGCAGACAAGAACGGGCCCAGAGGAATAATCAGTGCAATTGGTATATCAATTCTGTTTGGATGGGGTTATATATTGGGCATAAGCTATGCCGTCACAGACATACCTTCTCTTCTGAGTGAGACCAACAACTCTGGTGGGTATGCCATTGCTGAGATCTTCTACTTAGCTTTCAAGAATAGGTTTGGGAGCGGTACTGGTGGAATCGTGTGCTTAGGCGTTGTTGCGGTTGCTGTGTTTTTCTGTGGCATGAGCTCTGTCACCAGCAATTCCAGGTATATATATACATTCATGTTTGGTTAAAACATATTCTGTCTGCATTTAGGACTTGATCATATGTGTGTTTGGTTAATCAGGATGGCGTATGCGTTTTCGAGAGATGGAGCGATGCCAATGTCGCCGTTATGGCACAAAGTGAACAGCAGAGAGGTCCCCATTAATGCGGTTTGGCTCTCTGCTCTCATATCATTTTGTATGGCCCTCACCGTAAGTCCCCTTCTCTCTTTCTGTGTATCTCTCTTTTGTGTGTTGGGATTGCTGATTGATGAGATGAAACTGGCAGTCACTGGGGAGCATAGTGGCGTTCCAAGCAATGGTGTCGATCGCAACGATTGGACTGTACATAGCATACGCAATCCCGATTATATTGAGAGTGACGCTTGCGCGCAACACCTTCGTACCTGGACCATTCAGCCTGGGAAAATACGGAATGGTAGTCGGGTGGGTGGCAGTCCTGTGGGTTGTAACCATATCAGTCCTCTTCTCCTTACCCGTGGCATATCCCATAACAGCAGAGACACTCAACTACACTCCGGTGGCAGTTGCTGGTTTGGTGGCCATAACCCTCTCATATTGGCTTTTCAGTGCCCGCCACTGGTTTACGGGTCCCATCTCCAACATTCTTAGCTGAAACAACGTTTCAGGGGTTGATTTATAGTAAAGCCATTGTTAGCTAGCTGATATTTACCCTTTTATACATTCAACAAGCAACAACACATCTGTCACATTTTTATTTCATCGCCACAACTTTAAACTTTAAAGCGAATGGAATAATAATCAACACAAAGTGTTGGCATGGGCCTCGACGAAGCCCATTTAAGGAAACTACGTGACGAGTTAAAAAAAAAAAAGTAATCGCTAGAAGGAGGGGTCGAACCTCCGACCTTGTGGTTAACAGCCACACGCTCTAACCAACTGAGCTATTCCAGCATTTTGATTATCTGAATTAGCTAAATATTTTAGAATTCGTTAGGAATACTGCCAAAACGGACCTCAATCCTCAAAAGGATATGGTACACATTGTTTACGAAACTAGAGCATATTCTTATTCGCAAATAGAAATGTTAAATGATTAACTGAGTCTTATTCATATTGTATTATAATGTGTTAACTGTTAGTTGAGCATATGTTCAGAAACACCTTGTAATACTGTATTGATCGCTTAGTACAACTTTATTCAAGTTGAAATGTGGGTGTTATCATGGGCGGATCTATAGAAAACGAAAACTATTTAGCGGAGCTACAACTAGTTACTAAAAGATTGGACGAATTTGCAACTCACATTACTACATATAGGATATTTTTGATAAACTTTAGACACAGACAGTCTTTACAATAACAAAATTAATACAAGTGTAGTTTGTTACCAAATGAGGTGCTATGATATTTTCTTGTAGAATTTCGACACAATAAATAGTGTTACCTACCTTTTAACGTCAATAGCAATAATGCAAAGTGTGGAAACCAGAACAAAGTCCATAGTGTAAAGCTTCAAGATTGTCTAGAATGCAAAATTAAATAGTAGTAGGCTTTGTCAAATATACTACAAAAAGATTTACCAGCCAAGGAGGAATACATGAAGCTTAATTTGATTCTTTTCATACTAAGAATTTACAGAGTGGAAATCTGAAAAACAAAAGGACCTCTCTTCCGATCTGAGATTCCTCAAAAACATAGCTAAATATAGAAGGTTATATATATAGATATATAAGAAGAATCAATCTTCTGTAGTAAGAAATAAGAATCTTCTCCTAAAAAGGAAAGAGGAGAAGGAAGATAAATAAAAAAGCATCCTCCCTCCATCTTCTTCTCTCTTGCTTTCTTCTTTCTTCTTTCTTCACATAAAAATCAATGAGATGATGCAGTAGAGGTAGAGCGAAGAGGGAAGGCTGAGATCGACGCATCACTGCCATGTCCCTGATGATGATGAGGTAGCAATGGAGATCTACAGAGCGGGCAATTGAAGTTGAGATGTTGAAGCCAGCCTTCCAAACACTGCTTATGGAAGACGTGTCTGCAATCTAGCTTCCTCACTTCTTCTCCGGTCTTGAGTTTAGACAGACACACGATGCAGTCAGAGGCTGCGTTGTCGGAGTAGCGGTACGAGAAGAGGCGATTTAGGTTGAGCTGGTCGGCGAGGACGCTGAGGTTTGAAGTAACAACAACAACGGGGGCAGAAGAAGGGAAGAGGAGAAGAGACCGGACGTGTCTGAAGAAAGTTGCGAGGAGAGCCAGTAGCATCAGTGGGATCGAATCTGATGACACGTCGGAGAGCTGACCTTGTAGTCCCATTGATATGGTTTTAGAGATTGTTTTTGTTACTTTGGTTCTTGTTGTTGTTCTTGCTGCATATACTACCTTGCATCTCATCTCTTTCTTCTTCTTTATATGGATGGAGAAGAAGAAGAAATGACACAGGCCACGTGTTGTGGGACCCATTATTTTGCTTTTGGTTAAGCCCTTTCACTTTCAGTCCTTTTCGTTTTTTCCCATCTTCATACTTTTCGCCCCGCTATTTGCATTTTATGATGAATATGACCCAAAACATTTCACTTTTCTTTATTCTCACCCACATTTTCGGTTTATTGGAAAGAGATACTAAAGTCAAAATTGAATGACTCTAAAATGTTGTTGGATGCTGATTTCATATCTCTATCTAAGCTCCTTTCTATCTCCAAAGACCAAACAAAATTTTACAGAGGCCTTCAATCATTGAGCTTTAGAACCTAAAGAAGAAAAACACTGAATCATCATAATGATCTTTCATGATCGCATCTATTCCTTTGTGTCGCGCTTCTTCTTGTGATAGATATTATTAGCAATTTAGCATGCCCAATGTTTAGTCCTAAGATCATGGCTCATATCATTCATTTTAATTACTATTAATATGTTTCACTTATTAATGCCCCACAAATATAACATGATAGTAAATAATTAAGTCTTTGAATGGATGTTGTGGTTAGTGCAGATTAATCCGTTAGCGGTTCAGTCCATACTAATTTTAGATCGAACAACAATCCGCTGCAAATTTAATTTAAAGACGGTTCGTAGTTAGTCCACAACAATTTTTATTTTTTATTTTTTGGAATCCGCACTATTACATAATATAATTTATAAATAGTAAATAAAACACGATTTGGTATATAGACATTTTTGTCTTCTTAAACCGCTATAACCATTCAAAGTCTAAGTTTTAGTTATTTTCTTGTCGATTACTCATATATATTGATCAGTTTTCAGAATTTCCCAACATGGAAAAAGTATCAATTGTCGACCTTTGTTATATTATTTACAAATCCCCCAGCTAGCTAGTTAAATAGTATGTTTCAATTATTTTACTCATTCATAGTTTCATTTAATTATATGATATACTTAAGTGTAGAACATTGGAGAAGCATTTTTGGAATATAAAAAGGAAGTGGGCGGTTTGTGATTAATTCTTAATTAACAACTGACAGGGAACCAACTAATTAAATTATCCATCCTTTGTGAGAGATTGTTTAATATATAAAGCAATTCATAATTTGTGAACTTGACCAAGATTTTAGCACGATCCTCGCTTCGCTTCTTGTCTCCCTTGTGACGCATATCTAATATAAACATAAATTCATTATGTATCATGTATGTATGATCTTAGTTCTATATTGACGCAAGAAAATTCAAGTATTTGTTCACTTCGTGCTACCTATGAATGTACATAAATTTTTTTTAAAAAAATATTTGTTACTAACGATCATATAAGATAGTATTAAGTTATTCAGAAAACATAATTAAAATAGAAATTGAAGGTGTAGGTGTGTGGTTTAGTCATCGATATAGCCAACCAGTGACAACCACCTCGACTCTCTTTGACCTAATTATTTGACCACTCCTTCCACTTTACATCATAAAATCTGAAACCACTTACCATCTCTCGTCACATAGCTAGCAGACGATCGTCTTCATTATGTGGTTGTGACTCTCATTCTAATGTAATCCTGGTAAAAATAGCATGCGAGTGTCTTATCGATCCTCGTTGTTTATATGATTAAATCATTTATTATAAAATAAACAAAACACAACTAATATTTTTTGCATTAAAAATTTAAAATATTTTAGGAGGAGTGATTGTTTCGACGAAAATATATTTTATATAGTATGAACATGAATGAGTAAAAGGTAACTCATTTTGGTGTGTGTGTCAAATTTTGATTTTAAGTTTTTTTTGTTTGTTTGTTAAGTGTATCAACGAATCTCTAGTTCTAGCTTTGATACCAACTGAAGTAGCGGAAGTTTTAATGGATAGAACTAGACATCCGTTGATTCCTCGGAATACCAGAAAACTAGAATTTTTTGGATCTGTTGATTCCTCAGAATAACAGAAACGAGAGAACGTAAGGAATTCGTTGATTCTCTTCGAATACCGAATCCTACATCTTTTTATAACCGTTGAAATCTTTCAAGATCTACCGAAAGCAAGGAATTAGAGAATACTCTTCTCTGAAAAGGTAAAAGCTTAATTTTATTAATCAATTAACTGAATACAATTTTAAGTTCAAAAGTCTTAATTATAATAAATCCAAAATTTTAGAAAATTCATAAAACAATAAATAAAAATTATCTAAATAATTAAATAAAAATATGAGGAAATAATAAAGACAATTTGAAATTATCCAAATATATACTGCATTAGGTAGCATGCGGCTTGCAAGACTATAGTATTTGTTTTAGAAACTATAGGTCTATTAGCTAGACAGAATTAAGAGCTATAGAAAAGTTGTTAAAATTGATAATGCGATGCTTTTTCACATAACTCAAGAAAACCAAATCAAGTTCCGATCCATCATTGTTTGTCGACCAAGGGATGATCAGTCGATAGGTCCACGTACGTTGTTGTTTAAATGAAAATAGTTAACATGGATGTAAATTTAATAAGTAAACAATGAAAATGACAAATGAAGTAGAGAAGATGGAGAAAACAGGACCAAGGGCTTGTAAAAGAATTGCCAAATAAACAACAACGTGGTCCTATCACCTTCTGCTTCTCCCTACGCACCAACCAGTCAACCATACTCAATAGGTTTCATTACAAGACAAATAACACACTCTCTTTTGTCTTTTCTCTTTTTTCGAATGGGAAACACTGACTAGCTTTGTTTGTATATTTAAATCGTTTCTAACAGAGAGAGCGTGGCGAAGTGTGAACACAAACACCTAGAAAGATCTGAGAGTCAATTCTTCTGGGTGACATATGCATGTGAACTGTATGAAGACGCGTTTTGGGGTTTATCGTTTAAAAATCATTAGATATGTGACTGACCAAAGTGTTAATCAAAGATCTGCACCAACACCTTTTACATATACTATATTCTAATACGTAGAGGCAGCGTAGAACACTCTAGAAGAAGTACTAGGTGAATTATGATCGATATGCCATTCATCTGAGAGCAGAGAATGGAACTTTACGCATGTTTAATTAAAACAACTTTCAAACTTGTCTTAAAATATGAAAATTACTAGTTCCTACTCTGATTAAGATAAGATTGGCATTATATTCATATTCTTGTACCTAATATATAATTGAAGCACTTGAACATATTTAGTCATATAGTCTTGAATTTTGTTGTTGTTTTTCCCTTTTTTTGTGGGGTCAAACTGAGTTGCTGTAAATTTGAACATACATATGAATATGCATTTAAATTGTGGCCAACAGTTTTAGAAAACTGTTATCAAATCAAAGATACTTTAAAAATACAAAAAAGTAGTGTAAGATACAAGAAAGAAAAAGTTGCCACTTTCTCATGTCGCATATATATAACGTTTCTCGGAACTTGCATTTTCTCTCTTCTTGTTTACACCTTCCTCGCCTGTTACGAGTAACACCAATATTTGGACTTATTGGATGGTTGCCTTAATAAAAAGGAAAAAAAAAAAGAAAAAGACCCAAGAACACCAAAGCTGTCGTGGGCTCTTATTGTTTATCTGAAACTAAGCCCTATTACTATTGGGCCCAAAAATCAATTACGTAAAAGAGTTTGCCTGTTATATAAGTTGTTTACTATTGTGGCCCAACAGATAAAAAAGGGAATATCCGGCCCATTCTCTTTCATCACACTCCTTGAAGAGGTGATAGGTCATGTAATTTGATTAATTAAGAAAAACGATTGAGTTAGACGAAGAGGCAATGGTAGGAGAAGGATAGTTTGGGTAGACGAAACGGTAGAGTTTTGGTTATTCTCAGATTCTTGTTGTTGAGAGACTGATGAACTACTAGAAAAAATTACCAGTATCTCCCTCAAGGTTAAAAGCGTCATTTACGGTAAATTGGGGAATAAAATGGTAAAGAGAAGGAGGCTTTTTGGTGGTGGGAGTAGGTGATGCCAAAGTAGACGACTACTAATAGTAGTAAACAAAACCTTTGGCTTTAACACTCTCCTCCAAATCCCAGATCTCTCTCTGTCTCTGTCCCGCGGAGTCCCCGAGAGATTGATCACCATCACTTTTGTACCTTCCTTGTACTACCTATGGCGTCTGCTAGCTTCGTTAAGCCTAACACCCTCTCTTCTCCATGGATCGGCCAACGCTCCTTTGCTCACACCTCTGCTTCTTCTTCTCCTCCTCCTCGAGTCTCCTTCGCGATCCGCGCCGGTGCTTACTCCGACGAGCTTGTTAAAACCGCCGTGAGTATCCTCCTTATCCTCTCTCTCTCTTTGATGCTTTATTAGTTTGGATTCGTTTCCGTAATTCTCAAAGTCAAACGTAGAGTGAGATTCTCTGATTATTGCGTAATAGAAAAGCATTGCATCCCCTGGGAGAGGTATCTTGGCGATCGATGAGTCCAATGCAACCTGTGGGAAGAGGCTTGCTTCTATCGGCTTGGATAACACCGAGGACAACCGTCAGGCCTACAGGCAACTTCTGCTTACCACTCCTGGCCTCGGCGATTACATCTCTGGTTCCATTCTCTTCGAGGAGACTCTTTACCAGTCCACCAAGGACGGTAAGACCTTTGTCGATTGCTTGCGCGATGCCAACATCGTCCCTGGCATCAAAGTTGACAAGGTATTTTTTATCCATTTATTCTGTCATCATCATCATAAGTAGTTGAGTTTTTATGTGTGTTGAGTGAAGTGTTGACAATGCAATCCACCGCGTAGGGCTTGTCTCCCCTAGCCGGTTCCAACGAAGAGTCTTGGTGCCAAGGCTTGGATGGATTGGCCTCACGCTCTGCTGAGTACTACAAGCAAGGCGCTCGTTTTGCCAAGTGGTATGTCATATATTTCACCATGTTATCTTACATATGGTATTAACTCTTTGGTTTGATGTGAAAATGCTCTTCCTAGTTTTGATGTTTGTGTGTGTTTGTCTAGGAGGACAGTGGTGAGTGTTCCCTGCGGTCCTTCAGCACTGGCTGTGAAGGAAGCTGCGTGGGGGCTGGCTCGCTATGCAGCCATCTCTCAGGATAATGGTCTTGTCCCCATTGTGGAGCCAGAGATCCTTCTGGACGGGGACCACCCAATAGAGAGGACTCTGGAGGTGGCAGAGAAAGTGTGGTCAGAGGTGTTCTTCTACTTGGCACAGAACAACGTCATGTTTGAGGGCATTCTGTTGAAGCCGAGCATGGTCACCCCAGGCGCTGAGCACAAGAACAAGGCCTCTCCCGAGACCGTTGCAGATTTCACGCTCACCATGCTGAAAAGGAGGGTTCCTCCGGCTGTCCCAGGGATCATGTTTCTGTCAGGAGGACAATCAGAGGCAGAGGCCACACTGAACCTGAACGCCATGAACCAGAGCCCAAACCCATGGCATGTGTCCTTCTCATACGCACGTGCCCTGCAGAACTCCGTGCTCAGAACATGGCAAGGCAAGCCGGAGAAGATTGAGGCCTCGCAGAAGGCACTGTTGGTGAGGGCAAAGGCCAACTCACTGGCCCAGCTCGGCAAATACTCAGCCGAGGGAGAGAACGAGGATGCCAAGAAAGGAATGTTTGTCAAGGGTTACACCTACTGATTTGTTAATTTCAGAGATCGTAATAAGGATTAAGGACCATTGTTGTCTTTTGTTTTTTTTTCCCTTTTTTGTTTTGTCTCTGAGAAAGAAAGACAGTCACGAGTCACGATCATATCATATATGTATGTGAGCAACGTGAAAACATCCTCTTAAATCTATATTTCCTCTCAGAAAGACTGATTACTGTTTGACTGCAAAACCAAATTGTGTAATTCTTCTTTTAAGTTTACAAAATTTTTGGAGGGCGATTAGGTAAAATTGGCATAGTTGCAAGTTCAGTGTTAGAAGAAGCAGCGGAGATCTCTCTCCCTCTTTATAGTTTACTTTTGACTTACAGTAGAGAGAGTTTAGAGTTTTGAATTTGGCTCCGATGACGAATCGTCTTCCTCCTTCGCTGTACGTTCCGCCTCACCAGCGCCTTGGTTCCGATTACGGCTTCAATCCTGTTCCTCTCTCTCCAGTTCGCTATGTCTCCGCTTATGATGACCGCGTTTCCGAGGATCGCCAACCGGTTAACTTCTTCTTCATCTTTTTTTCATGCATCTCTGAGCTTTTTGATTGATGCTCTTACAATGGCGATTCTAGTTTTCGATTTGCTCTCGAGTAGCATTTTATAAAAATCCCTTTATCTTTCTACTGGAACCATATCAATTTGCAGCAGGAGGGTACCTTTCACTGTGCCGACTTGGATGATTGGAATAAGAGATTTTCAATGCTTTTGAAAGATTCTTTAAAGCAAGAAGTTATTTCCAGGGAGAAAAAAGATAGACGGGATTTTGATAAACTTGCTGCTCTGGCTACAACCCTGGGATTGTATAGGTACATCAATCATGCTGCTCCTTTCTTTCTTCTTTCTCACTAGTACAACCATTTCTGTTTCTTTTTTGCAGTCATGCATATGCTAAGGTTGTTGTCTTCAGTAAGATCCCACTCCCCAACTATAGGTTTGATTTAGATGACAAGAAGCCACAGAGGGAGGTATTATCCGCTGCTCCTCACTCTCTTCTCTTACACTTAACGCAAGACGGCTTGTTTTTCTTTAAAGAGCAGATATATACAAAAATATTTACAGGTGAATTTGCATACTGACCTTCTTCAAAGAGTTGAAGCTTACCTCACAGAATACCTCAGTAAAAGCTCTAATAGGATAGATAGAGTCCCTGCCAATTCCGTCTCAAGAACTAGTAGCATTAGCAGTACTGATGAATGGTTTTCTGAGCAACCACTACCCATCTCTGCCACCAAAATTCTTTGGCAAAGGAGTTTGCAGCTGCGTGATCGACAACAATATTGGCAGGTTCTGTTTATATTAGGTCCTTAATATATTCTTCATCTATGCTTTTTCATCGTCCATTTAGTTTTGATGTGTTCCATTGATTAGGCATCCGTAGAAGGCCAAAGAATGTTGGATTCTCGTACAAGTCTCCCTGCTTTCAAGCAAAGGCATTCAGTATTGACAGCTATTTCACAAAATCAGGTCTGCACAGAAGATAACTGGAAGCATGCTTGAGCTCAGTCGTGTGACATCTGTGTCAAATAGAAAATCGAATATCAACTTGACGGTCGTCTTGGTTTTGTATTAGTTCCGATTACCCACATAAATTTTCGTATTGCAGGTTATTGTTATCTCTGGAGAAACAGGTTGCGGCAAGACCACACAAATCCCGCAGTTTATTTTAGAATCCGAGATTGAAGCAAACCGTGGAGCTTTTTCCAGTATCATATGTACTCAACCAAGGAGAATATCTGCTATGTCTGTTTCGGAGAGGGTTGCTTACGAGAGAGGAGAGCAGTTGGGTGAATCTGTGAGTTTCACCCTGCATGCTCCTATATCTAGTTAGCGTGGACCCTTCTTATACTTTGAATTCCTCTCTTTTTTACTGATTAAGCTCTCTTGCTTTTTTCTTACTTTTTTGTGAAGGTTGGATATAAAGTTCGATTGGAAGGTGTTAAAGGAAGAGATACCCGCTTACTCTTCTGCACCACAGGCATTTTGTTGAGACGCTTGTTGGTAGATAGAAATTTAAGAGGAGTTACTCATGTTATCGTGGATGAAATTCATGAGCGTGGAATGAATGAAGGTATGTATACTTTTGCTATCAAGCAGCTCCTCATTTTTAGCTTAACTTGATTTAGGTGTCTTACTATATTACTTTTGTATTTTAGATTTCCTTCTTATCATTCTTAAGGATCTGCTATCTCGTCGCTCAGAGCTTAAGCTGATTTTGATGAGTGCAACTTTAGATGCGGAGCTTTTCTCGTCATACTTTGGTGGGGCAGGTGTCATTTATATTCCAGTAAGTAAGAAACATATTTGTTTATCCTCTTTAGAACATTTCAAGATATTTAATCTTTTGCTGAGTTCAATATTCCTTGGATCTATATGCTCTGATTAACCCCAGTGAAACTACTAATATTGTCTTCTTCACTATAGGGATTTACATATCCAGTTCGTAGTCATTTCCTAGAGGATATTCTGGAGATGACCCGGTACAGATTGACTCCATACAATCAAATTGATGATTATGGTCAAGAAAGAACGTGGAAGATGAACAAACAGATCCCAAAAAAACGGAAGAGCCAAATTACCTTTGTCGTTGAGGTATCTAGAAAAAGAATATCAGCAGCTTAACTCTACATGTTAGGTCCTCATTTCTTTTTCCCTTATGCAAACAGGACGCACTGAGAGCAGCTGACTTCAAGGAGTTTAGCCCTGAGACTCGAGAGTCTTTATCTTGTTGGTATCCTGATTGCATTGGTTTTAACCTCATAGAATTTCTCCTTTGCAATATATGTGAGAATGAGGGTCCTGGTGGTATTTTAATTTTTTTGACTGGGTGGGATGATATCAGCTCTCTGAAAGAAAAACTGCAGATTCATCCGATCTTTGGCAACCCAGATTTGGTTATGTTGCTTGCCTGCCATGGTTCTATGGAAACTTTTGAGCAGGTGATTTATAATGTTTTTCTCCTGATGACAACACATGCTAGTGTAGTTTGCATTGTAGAATGACCGTCGAATATAACCGAGTTCATCTGTTGAAGAGCTGATACCAATTTCTTCTCTTTTTCCCTCTCCGTTCTTTGCAACCAGAACCTGTATTTGAAAGATACCATATTTATCATTAACCGTTGACTTTATTTTGAGTAAATGCAGAGGTTAATATTTGAAGAACCTGCAAGTGGAGTAAGAAAGATAGTCCTAGCCACTAATATCGCAGAAACGAGCATCACGATCAATGATGTTGCTTTTGTCATTGACTGTGGAAAGGCAAAAGAGACCTCCTATGATGCATTAAACAATACCCCCTGTTTGCTTCCTTCTTGGATTTCCAAGGTTTCAGCTCAGCAGGTATTGCTATAGTTTGTTAGAGTTGTTAGCTTTTGAGAATCAAACTATTAATAAGACTACGGAGCCATTTCCCCCTAGATTCATAATAGGAATGACCATTAGTCAATTTTTTCAATAAAAGAAACGCAGGAACAAGGACAGGGATTAGTAGTACTGTTTACATAGACGTTAATCTACTAGCTATTATATTTTCTTTCTTTGTCTTTTGCGTAGTTGCATTTCAAATACACTGGACTACTAAAAATGAGTATAAGTATTCACTGCCAACAATCTTAACTATCTGACTGGTCCGTGGGCTTACATTTAGTGATATTTATTGTTGATTCTCATGCTCTGTTTGTGATTGCAGAGAAGAGGAAGAGCCGGTCGTGTTCGACCTGGACAGTGTTACCATCTTTACCCAAAGTGCGTATATGATGCTTTTGCAGAATATCAGTTGCCTGAAATTTTAAGGACGCCTTTACACTCACTGTGCCTGCAAATCAAAAGCTTAAACCTCGGAAGCATATCCGAGTTCTTGTCAAGGGCGCTGCAATCTCCTGAACTACTAGCCGTACGTCATATTTGTTTGATTCTTTGGTTAGGTTTTCTGTTTTTAAACATTACTCAAGTGAAGGTGTTTGATTTGAACCAAACTTATAATAATCAATGATACAGTAATTTTGTTTCTTCCCCTTTGCCCGCAGGTTCAAAAGGCCATCGCATTTCTGAAGATAATTGGCGCATTGGATGAGAATGAAGACCTCACGACTCTAGGTTAGAGGAAATATGCTGAATCATGACAGTTTTGGTAGCTGGACTGAAATTTATCTCATGTTGTTGATATTCTTTGCAGGTCGTTATTTGTCCAAGCTTCCCATGGAGCCAAAGCTTGGAAAAATGCTCATACTAGGAGCTATTCTTGGTTGCCTTGATCCCATATTGACTGTTGCGGCTGGCCTGAGTGTGAGAGATCCTTTCTTGACACCTCAGGACAAGAAAGATGTAAGTCCTTCTCCCACCATGTATAAGATAAAATGCAGTTCAACGTCTTATCTAGCACTTTATAGACTTATAGTTATACCATTTATTGGTCTCTTGTTATACCCGTGCAAGCCCCTTCTTCCACTAAACTTTAACACATCATGTCTCTCTGTTAGTGAAGGTGACTTGACCGTCCATCTTCTTCTCTGAAAATACTTTTATTATGGACGTAGTTTTCCCAAAGAGATCTTGTCTTGAAATCAGATGGTATGAAGTGTTGTGAATTCTCGTGTCTTCTGAAAGACCTTAGAATATGATGTTTCGTTTTTAACTTTCCCAGCTCGCAGAAGCCGCAAAGTCCCAGTTTTCACGTGATCACAGTGATCATCTTGCACTTGTTCGGGCATATGAGGGGTGGAAAAAAGCTGAGGAAGAGTCTGCTGTATATGATTACTGCTGGAAAAACTTTCTGTCAATACAGTCGCTGAGAGCTATTGATTCTCTTCGAAAAGAGTTCTTCTCATTACTCAAAGATACTGGACTTATAGATGGAAACCCATCGATCTGCAATTCAGAGGGGAATGATGCAAATCTTACCCGAGCAGTTATTTGCTATGGCATGTATCCAGGAATCTGCTCAGTTGTGGTGAGTACTTCTCCTGAATTTATTTGCCCTGCAGTGGCCTCTCTGTATTCAGCAGTTAGCTTTATTGAGCATCTATATGACACATGCAGCATAATGAGAGATCATTTTCCCTGAAGACGATGGAGGATGGCCAAGTTCTTCTTTACTCAGTACGCATCCATCCAGTTAAAATTAATGATGGTGGTATACCTAACATAACAGTTTGGTTGGAAATTTGTTACATTCATTTTTTTTTTCCCCATAGAATTCTGAAAATGCAAGGGAGACAAAAATACCATATCCGTGGTTGGTTTTCAACGAGAAGATAAAAGTGAACTCCGTTTTCTTGAGGGATTCGACAGCCTGCTCTGACTCTACTCTTATCCTCTTTGGCGGTAGCATCTCCAAAGGAGACACTGTGAGCCTTTTTTCTCTGTTGGACTTGCTTGTACTCTTGTTTTTGTTATCAGGATTGACAGCAATTTCATTGTCAACTTTTGTTTTTGGGCTTTTTGGCAGGATGGCCACCTGAAAATGTTGGGAGGATACTTGGAGTTTTTCATGAAACCTGATGTTGCAGAGATATACCAAACCTTGAAGAAAGAGCTTGACGAGCTAATACAGAACAAAGTGAGTTTCTTAAAATCTCAAAAGTACCCACCTTTGTTGTTTTCATTCTGTCAGGTATTTCTACTGTGATATCAGATCTCGTTAGGCAATGGACATCTGAGTTATGATACTTTTTAAAAACATTCCAGCTACTTAATCCTAAAGTGGATATGCAAGCACACCGTGAACTCTTATCAGCTATACGGTTGTTGGTCTCTGAGGATGGATGTGATGGAAGATTTGTGTTTGGTCACCAAATACTTAGGCCTTTGGAAATATCGGCGTTGTCAACAAAACCGTCATTGTTTTCAAGGACCGAAAGTGGGCCGGGGGGTGACAATTCCAAAAGTCAGCTCCAAACAATACTCACGAGGGCTGGTTATACAGTACCGATGTATAAGACTAAGCAGTTGAAGAACAACAAGTTCCAAACAACAGTAGAGTTTAACGAGACACAGATCATGGGACAGCCTTGCAGCAACAAGAAGAGTGCTGAGAAGGATGCGGCAGCTGAAGCTATACAATGGCTGAAGGGAGGGGCTAAGGAAAGTCATGAGCAGGTGAATCATATGTCAAAGCTGCTGAAGAAAGGCAAGAAAGATCACCTCTGATTGAGACCAATGCAGAAAGTGATACAGTCAGTGGGCTTCAAGGCTCAAAGGCTCTATTAGAATTGCACGTATTATAGATTAACCATGGTTTGGTGTGGGTAATGGCAAGTAACTATGGTTAAGCTTATGTTGTGCTCATGAGTCTTATCTATATAAGAAGTCTAAGAGAGTTAGGAGAGTTTTATGAGTATTTAGTGAGTAATCTAGGGGAGTGGGAGGAGCTCCATCAACAAATTCCTCAAGGTCTTGTAATTATCGGTCTTATTATCTATGAAAAACCATTTTCTATAAGCAAATCTTATCAGAAAGAAGGCATTTTTATGGAGTCCATAATTTTTCTGGGCGAGACAGAGCAAAACTGGGAAGACAAAGGATAGACTCCAAGCATCTCTTTGTGATCAAACGGAGCTGAAGGGAGATAAATGCTCATAATATGACACAGAAAGGGTGGAGATGGGGAGCACACTTCGTTGGTGCAAGCACAAAAGTGAGAGTCTGAGAGAGATAGAGTCGATCTGGATATGGTGAATTAAGATCTCCAATTTGTGCGGGTCTTAACTGTTAGCATGATGTGTAATTATATGAGTTGAAGGGTTTGATGTTGAGACTCAAATGGGTTTGTGTGTAGTAGAGAAAGTTGTTTGTGTAATCACGGGTATGTGTTGACATGCACTCTCCCTTTATATATATATAGCGTAAACACAAAGCAAAAACTAAAGATACAGTTTGTAAACCAAGTAGCTTTTACCATGAAATAAACATACATATCACAGGGCCTTGAGAGACTTGTCTTATTCCCAAGGGACAAAAACACAGAGATCAATGGTCCAATAACTTGAGAAGGATGGCCTGTTCCATCGGAGGGAAAAATGTCACAAAGTTGAAATCTGTTTACAAAAATAAGGGGAAGAATAGGAGGGTATGGATGAAAAAGAGACTTACGGGGCAACAAGCATGAGATCTCATTCCCTGATGAAGCTCAGAGGCTGATATCAAAAGCTTCTGCAAACGGTACTCTCCTGTCTGAGACTGTCCTCTATTCTCTGCATAGCATATAACTTGTCGCTCTCTCAGGTGCTCAAATGCCTGTCATGTCAACCATTTAGACCACCACCTTTAAACCATGGCATCTCATGAGAGCTATAAACATACCCTTAGGCAGACATTTTGTGCGTAGTAGTCTGAGGTATGAAAAGAATCGTGTATCGCCTTATACTCTGGAATACACATGGAATCTCAAGTCATTTTCATAGTGGTGCCATGGTTTAAACCAAATTTACAGATTACCTTTCATCACACTGATGAAGTTGTATGAGCTTTGCTCCTTCACTTCTAACCTCCTCATACAGACCAGAAGATAAAGCTCCAGTACGGAACAATCTGCTCAACAAAGATAGTGTCAATAGATATTCCCAAGGAAAATGTATATGCAACACCGCAGCTTATTATACCTCTAACGGCTTCCAACTTTGGTTGCCTTTGCATACTTGAAAGTGCTGCTTTGAAGTTCTCAAGAGAGAGGAGGCCAGATTCCAAATTCATTAAAGAAACAGCGCAGAATCTAACATCAAGAGATAGACTCAACACAGAGAAAATGATATCTTAAGGAAACATCTCATGATTGTAATCGAAGAACTTACATAAACTTCAGGAAACTGTTCACAGTAGAATTAGCATTAAACAATGTCTTAAGTATGTCTTTAAATCTCGTGTCTGATGTTAAATTCTGCACAATAGGTTTTTTTTTTTTGAAATTGGTTAGTATCAGTTGTTCAGAACAAGAATCAACATCATCTAAAAGCTAAGCATGTCATAGTAGTAATTGGGATTGGATATTAGAACCTTAATCTTATCATTGAACCGAGAAACATATCCACTGGGGAAGCCTGAGTCTGCTGGTAGAGACAGCAGGTGTACAAACAAACTAGAAACATAGTTCCTATTAGTTAAATAAGTTGATTGGAAAAATAGTTGACTGGCTATTACAGAAAAGAAGCTGCTCATTACCCGTCAAGTTCTTCCCTGGAAGGAGGAAGAAACAAAAATTTTCTGTGTGAAAAGCGAGATCTCACTCTTTTCTCCAGAAGTTGGTCGGCGTCCTGTGGTGACAGATTGCATATTATAAGATTTTGAACCAGAGTAGTATTAACAAGAACCAAAGTCAGCTGTCATCAAACATAAAAATACATACAAGAAACAGTTTGTAAAGCCCAAAGCACATATATCTGTATAGCGATGCTCATACCAGTCGAGAACTAATACCGACGACAACAGCTTGTGAGGTTACAGATTGCATAGCATCGAGCAAACTGTATAGCAACCGCTGCTTTCCCTATATATATATAAGCAGATAATAGGGTGAGTGGATAGAAAACACCAATGTCCAATTCCTTTGTTCATCAAAGGTTAAAAGAAACCAGAATTCTTGCCTGTGCAAACATGTCAAATTCATCAAGCACAAAGATGATAGTCTTATGTGCTAGTCCACATGCCCTGAAATATCTCTATCAGTTTGTCTGCGTTGAATATCAAAAAGGCTCATTTATGTAAAGGTAAAAATACTGACCGCAACATGGCTATAATGAATTGTGAATTGTCATCGAATGATGCCTGGAAGTGCAAGAGAGAAAGCAAGTCAACTGAGACATTGGCTACACAGCAAAGAGAAAGAACATTCGGAGAGAACAATGTCATACCATTTTGGAGAATAGTAGGTGGTGTTCCATGCACAACTGTTTGGCAATTTCCTGAAAAATCAATGTAAGACGGTGAGTGAATGAATAGATTAGGTGTAGGAAATGAGAATGGTGGGCTCTCTCCCTCTCTTAGACCTTAAAGGCACAATTATCATCACTATGCAAGAGTCCATTCAATCTGATCTGCAATCACATTGAGATGGTAGTAAGATCATAACGATGAGATTAGATATAGGAGATAGTTCCAAATGTATAAGAAATCAGACATACTACTGATACTGAATCAGGAAACTGCTCCAATAAATCACCTACAACGAGATCCAAGACCTGAAATCAACCCATTTTTTGAAATAAAAGAAGAAATCAAACGCCAATGACGGAGATAGAGAGTAGAAGGAAGCAGGGTTCGACATACAGCAGCTTTGCCAGAGCCGCGAGGGCCGAGAAGCAACATCGAGTTGTTGCATCCCTCCGTGATAGAGGTTGATACAATGAACTTCAATTTACTGTGTGTTGACAAATTTGTTTGTACTATTAGGTTAAAAGCAAATTCGTTTCGAGAAATTAAGCGACAAGTGAGTGAAGCAATCAGACCTGTAATTGCTATCTGACGAAGCGGAAAGAGGTCTGAAGACATAACTAGGATCACAGAGTCTCCCGCGAATCAGATTTAGGGATTTCTCCGCCGGAGTCTCTTTGCCCATCGGACTGGCGGGAAAACTGACAAGCCAAGCGAGCCCTCTGTGTGAACTGTGAAGTGAACACCCATCATCACTACTAGTATAAACTTACTCTATGGGCCGTAGTAATGGGCCTTATAAAGCAATAAAAGGCCCAATAAAGCTCCTTTGCTTTCTCCTAATAACGACGTCGTTTACATTGTGTTAGCAAGTTTGTGATGGAAGAAGGTTTAACGGAGAAAAAAAAAAGGATTGGGTTGTTTTGGAAAATATCAAATGTGGGCAACGAAACTCGACCGGAACCAATCGTTCCTTCTCTGAAGCTCTCTTTGCAATTGAAAATCAACAACATACGATACGAGAGAGGATTCTTCGAGAGATGAGCAGCACAAGCACTAGTTCTGCTCTTATCCACCATTTCCGCCTCACCACTCGCAACTTGGGTTCGCCTACAAAGCAGCGTTGTCCTTACGCTGTAACTTTCTGCAATTCGTGGAGGGAAGCTGGACTCCGATACTCCGTCACGCAACGCCGGAGCAAAGGCTTTGGGCCGGTGTCAGCTCTCAATGACGACGATTCACCAACAGAGACCACCCCCGGCGTTGGCTCTGCTGTAGAAGACAGACCACCAGGTATTTATTATTAGGAGAAACTCCACTTTCTTGATTGATTTTTATTATCATCTCCCCGGGTTGTTGATATAGTTAGTTAGTTAGTTAGTGATGAATTACACACTGCTGCTGTGGCAGATTCATCTGAAGATAGATCAAGTTCGGTCTATGAGTTTCTGTATCCCCGTAAAGAGGAGCTCCCTGATGACAAAGAAATGACTATTTTCGACCATCTCGAGGAGCTCCGGGAGAGAATATTCGTCTCTGTTTTGGCTGTAGGAGCTGCAATCTTGGGATGCTTCGCCTTCTCCAAAGATCTTATTGTCTTTCTTGAAGCTCCCGTCAAAACTCAGGGTGTACGGTTTCTCCAGCTTGCTCCTGGCGAATTTTTCTTCACAACTTTAAAGGTAATGATCAGATTGACGACAGATAGCATCATATTCAAGATAGATGATTTTCTTTTTCTTGTGTTGCGGTGCAGGTCTCCGGTTATTGCGGGCTTCTACTAGGGAGCCCAGTGATCCTGTATGAGATTATAGCTTTTGTCCTTCCCGGTCTGACACGGGCTGAGAGAAGGTTTCTGGGGCCAATTGTATTTGGCTCCTCATTGCTCTTCTATGCTGGACTTGCTTTCTCCTACTGGGTTTTAACCCCTGCAGCCTTGAATTTCTTTGTGAATTACGCTGAAGGTGTGGTAGAATCTCTGTGGTCTATCGACCAGTACTTTGAGTTTGTACTAGTGCTTATGTTCAGCACAGGCCTTTCTTTCCAGGTATGTGGCAATATGATATTATACATGTTCCTAAACGTTGCTTTAGCCATCTTCACCTGGAATTTTGGCTGCTTCTTGTTGGTTTACAGGTTCCAGTCATTCAGTTACTCCTGGGACAAGTAGGGGTTGTGTCGGGAGATCAAATGCTATCAATTTGGAGATATGTGGTGGTAGGTGCGGTGGTTGCAGCAGCTGTTGTCACACCCTCGACAGACCCTGTCACTCAAATGCTCCTAGCAACACCGCTTCTGGGGCTCTACTTGGGTGGTGCATGGATGGTCAAGCTCACAGGTCGGTGAGAAACTTGGTTGTTCAGAGACGAAAATAAATCATGTATCTTGTAGAGTATATCACACTTTCCACCACAGTTTGGTACCCAAAGTGTTTATCTGAATCTTCATCTTCTTCATATGTACAAATTTAGCAACCAAAAACAGCAACAAGGTTTAAGGGGAGGGGCATTTATTTTCTATTATATGATACATGATAATTCAGATTTAGGAGATGAATGTCTAATCTTTAGATGCTGCGATGGCTTTGTGGGCTGCATTTCATGAAACATACAAGTGATTCCATATTCAGAAGAATGAAGAAAATTCAAATTGGACCAGCCGGTTGGCATATATATACATCTTCGCGTGCAACACATAGGCATAGCTGAGAGTATCAAGAGCAAGAGACCACAATCCTGGTAACTACAAGCTGAAGATATGATTAAGACGCTGCAGAGGGAAGGGGTGTTAATCAAAGATAGTTTACTACATTTCAGAGTATAAAAACCAAGATGATTTGATCTTATTTTGTAACACACTCCTCTTAACTACGAGGTATAATCAAAATAAAAACCATCATCTGCACATGCATTTCAGAGTTCAATTGGTTGTGTACCATTCTTGCTACAAATGTAAAAATGAAAATCTAAGAACAGAGTGCCACCATAGTAATTCAACACAATATTCATCGTATTTGGGTCCCAACATCTGGGTAGTAATCATGTGCTGATGGTTTACCACAAGATTCAGTTCTTATGATGTGAATTAAACAAAGACATTTTCCATTTTCATTTGTCGAAGTAGTGCTCTCTTTTCTCATCTGATTACCTTCTTCCATCAGACTCAGATGCTGAATCTCTGCCATGTTTATGATGCCTAGTCCTTCTCATTGCCCCATCTTCCTCACTTGAAGACTCAGCCAAACGATGCCTTTTATGTTGCCTTCTCTTCATACTTTTCCCACTATCTTCTTCCGAGCCACTCGAGGAGGCTGAACCTCTGTTGTGCCTGTGATATTTGCCTCGCCTTCTTCTTCCACTCTCTTCCTCACTATCACTTGAAGTGACCACCTCACTGCGCCTGTGATGCTTTAAATGTTTTCTTCTCACATCTTCGGTACTGTCATCATCGCAAGTCTTTCTTGAGCTATGCCACTTGTGCCTCCGATGGTGCTTTATCTTCATCCTCAGCTCATCCTCTGACCCACTTTCATAATCACCAGTGCTATCATCGCTTGGACTCAAGGACCTTCTTTTCTGCCTCCTGGATTTCTTCTCTTTCCTCCTATCACTGTCATCTGAATCAGAGTGTGCATGTCTTCGGTGCTTATTGTGAGATCTTCTAGACTTTCTTCTCACCTCAGAGCTACTATCACTTTCTGAGCTAGATTCAGACGCAGCCCTTTGTTTTCTCTTAGGGCCCTTTGATCTCTTCACTTTAGTTTCTGTGTCTGCTTTGGCATTCGCAGCCGCCTCTAGCTTCTGCTCCCATTTCAAAGGAGCTTCTTGCTTCTCAAGAACTCTTCGTTTCTTCTCCTCGACCATCTGGATGAACTTCTTGCAGTCCATTTGGATAGAAAAAGCAACTGAAAATCTGCATTTTGGTATGAGGATAACCAAAAGTGCATCTCACAAAAGAGAAGAAAAAACAATGTTAGCTCTTCCATCAATCAGTCCAGCCAAAGCACAGAGAGTATCTACATGATGGTAATACAGAACACTACACAATGCTAATACAGAAGGAATAAAAAAAACACTTTCAGCTAAATCACAGTTGTTGCTATTAGGGTAAAACATTCCATCCAAACAAGGCACAGCGATAACTATGTTGCATTCCATCATAATCAATTCAATCCAAACAAAGCATAGAGACTAACTATGTTTCAGCAAAATTCCAGTAGTTGCTATAAGGGTTAAGTATTCCAACGTAATAACCAACGCAAAAACACAGAGAGCTAATAAGCTTTGAAACTAAAGCAATGAGATTCACTAAATCTGAACCAAACTTCTTACCTGATGCGAGTGAGAGGTATGCTAATCCAAAAGAGGAGAGGCAAGCGCACAACAGACTACGAATCTGCAAAAGAGGGTCAAGTCAGAGAAAGTCTACGCTAGACTCAGGCATGTAAAAACGAAAAAAAAAAAAAAAAAAA
>Ga0041059_1000360_pt1 | contig 33166 bp, 31 predicted proteins | sample AraColnosormetaG_FD_56232 | JGI IMG/M metagenome (GOLD analysis project Ga0041059, IMG submission 56232) | Arabidopsis roots microbial communities from North Carolina, USA - Col MF nosort | ecosystem: Host-associated > Plants > Roots > Unclassified | place: USA: North Carolina | collected...
GATATATATATATATATATATATATATATATATATGTTGTATGTGGTAATGTAAGGTGTCCATTTACAAAATTAAAAACTTTGGGGTCAATTCTGAAAATAAAACAATGTGCAAAAAAGGACCCATAAATGCAAAGAAGTAAAGTCTGAGTGTACTAGTAGTATCCATTTGACTTGCGGTTTCAAAATCCGAAAAAGACCAATCAATCCTTTCTCCCTGAAATGGCGGCGGCTCTGCAGACGAATATCCGGACGGTCAAGGTTCCGGCTACGTTCAGAGCTGTAAGTAAACAGTCATTGGCACCCTTTAGAGTAAGATGTGCTGTTGCTTCCCCTGGTAAAAAACGATACACCATCACTCTCCTTCCCGGAGACGGCATCGGTCCGGAGGTTGTCTCCATTGCCAAAAATGTGCTTCAGCAAGCTGGATCTTTGGAAGGTTCTCTCTCTCTCTCTTGTTCCCTTTCTTATTTAATTTAGTTGCTGTTTCATTTCAATTGGGGACTACTGTTTTCTGCTTGGAATTGAAAGATGTGAGCATTAGAAATTGGCGAGATTTTGAATGGGATTTACAATCGTGGGTTGGGCTCAAAGGCCACGGAGATTGCCTAATACATTGCGTCTGTGCTCTGTATCAGGAGTGGAATTTAACTTCCGTGAGATGCCCATTGGAGGAGCTGCTTTGGATTTGGTCGGAGTGCCCTTGCCGGAGGAGACTATCTCAGCTGCAAAAGAATCAGATGCAGTGCTTCTTGGAGCCATTGGAGGGTCTGTCTTCTCTCTTTTCCCACTAATCTTGTTGGCTCTTAATTATTGTTTTGGGAAATACAGTTTCTCATTTAGTCATTTTCTCATGTTGGTATAATAATAACTTAAGGTACAAATGGGATAACAATGAAAAACATCTGAGGCCTGAGAAGGGGTTACTTCAGATTCGTGCAGCTCTCAAAGTCTTTGCAAATCTGAGACCTGCTACAGTCCTCCCACAGGTGACCATCCTCAGAGATTTCTTGGTTGCCTGAACTTTGTTTCTTGTGTGAAACTCTAATTTTGTTGTTTTTATACAGTTAGTGGATGCTTCCACCTTAAAGAGAGAGGTAGCAGAAGGTGTTGATCTAATGGTTGTAAGGGAGCTTACAGGAGGTCAGTTTTATTACTTATTAAAAATTGATCGTAATTCTTGTCTTTCTCGTGTGACAATATCTTATAAAATGTCATGTCTCATGGTAACAGGTATTTACTTTGGAGAGCCAAGGGGCATAAAGACCAATGAAAATGGCGAGGAAGTTGGGTTTAATACTGAGGTTTATGCTGCTCACGAGGTACTCTATTGAAAATCTCAGATGCAGATTTCCGTGGACTGATTGTTAAGTACTAGGGTCAAATCTAATAAAGCATTTTGTATGTTCGTCAGATTGATAGAATTGCTCGTGTTGCCTTCGAGACTGCTCGGAAACGGCGTGGCAAGCTGTGTTCTGTTGACAAAGCTAATGTTTTGGAAGTGCGGTTGATAATTATGTTTTCTTTGACTTGTTTTCCTCTCTCTTGTTTCCTGTGGAACGAACATAACACTGAATTTTTTTATATGCAGGCCTCAATCTTATGGAGGAAACGAGTAACAGCATTAGCCTCTGAATATCCTGATGTTGAGCTGTCACATATGTATGTTGACAATGCCGCGATGCAGCTTGTTCGTGACCCAAAACAGGTACGTGTACTTTGTATTTGCCAAACTAGTCAGCTTTGATGTGCGACAGGTGTAAATCCTTGCAATTATTTGATTGTTTGATAAATGCAGTTTGACACCATCGTCACAAACAACATTTTTGGTGATATATTATCCGATGAAGCTTCAATGATCACAGGAAGCATAGGAATGCTGCCATCTGCTAGTCTCAGTGATTCGGTATGATATAAAATAATATGATCTTTTAGTATGCAAGCAGTATGATCTAGTCTGAACATAAACCCGCCATGTGTAATACAGGGACCTGGACTCTTTGAACCTATACATGGTTCTGCACCTGATATTGCTGGACAGGTTCTAACTCTATCCTTCAAACAAACACGGTTTTTGTTCCCTGATATCAAAACTAGTTTAATGCCAAAATCAAAGAGCACAACTTGTTGATTCTTTGAATTTTCAGGATAAGGCAAACCCATTGGCAACCATTCTAAGCGCTGCAATGCTTCTGAAATACGGACTTGGAGAAGAAAAGGCAGCCAAGAGAATTGAAGACGCAGTGTTGGTTGCTCTGAACAACGGATTCAGAACTGGAGACATATACTCCGCGGGAACAGTATGTTTCTTGAACCACTCTTATAACATGTTTCCTTTTCCTTAAAAACGTCCCGAGTTAGTGTTTGAGAAACGTTTAAACAAGCAGGCAACAACAAACAGTAGTAATATTTTTTTGTCTTTTTGTATGGGGTATGATCAGAAACTGGTGGGCTGCAAGGAGATGGGAGAGGAGGTTCTGAAGTCAGTGGACTCCCAAGTTCCAGCTTCTGTTTAATATTTGTAGAAACTTTGAAGAGTTCATTTCCAACAACAAATGTTGTACCTTGTACTCAAAGAGTCTCGGTTTTATTAGCGATTTTTATAATGTGAGATTATTAGAGGGACTTATTTGATCGAACTGAAACGTTGATGTTTTTTTCTGAGAAATAAATATCCTTGTGGAGATAATGACGTGTCAGAGTATCACTCAAAAAGCCAAAAATTAGAGAGACAAAAAAGATTCAATCTCCCCCGTAGTCCTTATCCGGCGCCGAGTGTGGTCAAACGTCGCAAGAGTTTTCGCTCTTTCCGGTGAGATCTTTTTCCTCTGATTTCTGTTTCATGGCAAGCCTACTTTTAGAGCTGAGTTTAATCGATGAATCAAGGATGTGAATTTTTGTTATTTCTTGATTATTCATTATTATGTTCAAGAAATCTAAATCTCTGCTTGGGAACTAATTCACAATTTAGACATCTCTGATGAGTTTTTCCTCTGTTTTTTATTTCTATCTTATCAATTTTGTTTCTGGAAATTTTCATGGCTTTTTGAATGTTCATTGGGATTGCGTATCTTGGTGGTGGTAAGTAAAAAGTCAAACGCCTTCGTTTTTCTGCATAATCTCTGAGTTCCATCAAAGCTCTGTTTTGTGTTTTCAAGGTGGACTTTTCACTTGACATGTTAGGCTTTGATCCTTTTTTGTTCACACAGATAGACAAATGGATGAATTGCCAGACCATTTGGTTTGGGACATTCTCAGTAAGCTTCATACTACCGATGACAGAAACTCGCTTTCACTCTCATGCAAACGTTTCTTCTCGCTGGACAACGAGCAAAGATACTCTCTGCGGATTGGTTGCGGTTTAGTTCCTGCATCCGATGCATTGCTTTCTCTCTGCAGGAGGTTTCCAAATCTTTCCAAAGTGGAGATTATATACTCAGGCTGGATGTCAAAACTTGGCAAACAAGTTGACGATCAAGGCCTTCTTGTCCTGACCACAAACTGTCATTCTCTCACTGATCTCACTCTGAGCTTCTGCACCTTCATCACCGATGTTGGCATAGGCCATTTGTCGTCGTGTCCAGAGCTTTCTTCGTTGAAGTTAAATTTCGCTCCCAGGATCACTGGTTGTGGTGTGTTGTCACTTGCTGTAGGATGCAAGAAACTCAGGAGACTTCATCTCATTCGATGCCTAAACGTTGCAAGTGTAGAGTGGTTGGAGTATTTCGGAAAGCTTGAGACTTTAGAAGAACTCTGTATCAAGAACTGCAGAGCCATTGGGGAAGGTGATTTGATCAAGCTGAGGAATAGCTGGCGAAAGCTGACAAGTCTGCAGTTTGAGGTAGATGCCAATTACAGGTACATGAAGGTTTACGACCAGTTAGATGTGGAACGGTGGCCCAAACAGTTGGTTCCCTGTGACAGTCTGGTGGAGCTCAGCCTCGGTAACTGCATCATAGCTCCTGGTAGAGGGCTCGCTTGTGTGCTGAGAAATTGCAAGAACCTGGAGAAGCTTCATCTGGACATGTGTACCGGTGTCAGCGACTCAGACATCATAGCATTGGTTCAGAAAGCTAGTCACCTAAGAAGCATCTCGCTCCGTGTCCCGTCCGATTTTACTCTGCCTCTCTTAAACAACATCACGTTAAGATTAACCGATGAAAGCCTCAGCGCCATAGCTCAACACTGCTCAAAGCTCGAATCTTTCAAGATATCTTTCTCAGACGGTGAATTCCCTTCCCTCTTCTCTTTCACACTCCAGGGGATAATCACTCTGATCCAGAAATGCCCAGTACGCGAGCTTTCTCTTGACCATGTGTGTGTATTCAACGACATGGGGATGGAGGCTCTATGTTCAGCTCAGAAACTTGAGATCTTAGAGCTTGTCCATTGCCAAGAAGTGAGCGATGAGGGGTTGATTCTGGTGAGCCAGTTTCCTTCTCTCAATGTGTTGAAGTTATCAAAATGTCTGGGAGTGACAGACGATGGAATGAGACCACTTGTTGGATCTCACAAGTTGGAGTTGCTTGTTGTTGAAGATTGTCCTCAGGTTTCAAGAAGAGGTGTTCATGGTGCTGCAACGTCTGTCTCGTTTAAGCAAGATTTGTCATGGATGTATTGAGATCGTATGATTTGCTTCCTATGTACAATTTTACTCATGTGTAAGTAAGTGTAAATGTTCGATCTTTGGGACAGAAAAATTACTAATGCCTCAGTGATGATCAAGTTTAAAATGACGTCATAGCAGTTGTATATAAACAGTCATGGATGATGTAATGTTGTTACTCTTTAATTTAATGGTGCGTTTTATAAATATAGCGTCATAATAATTAATTGACTGATGTCTTTCTAATCCATGAGCTAATCTTATCAAGTCGTCATTCTAAAGATTTTTAAATATTGATATTGCCACGTCAAAACGCAAGTAGTAGTACTTGTTTGATCAGTTAGAGTTCAACTGGGCTGACATTTTTAGATCTTGTGTCGGTAATATATAACTTTCACCATCTTTCTTAATACCAAACGTATTTTGTTCTATAGAAATTTCTGTCAAATGTTATGATTGTCTGTCTACTAAAACCACATATTTACGTTTGAAACCTTTAATTTTAAATCCTTTATTTTAGCAGATAAACATACTCCTTTAATAGTAGCTTTTATATGATTCCTTTAATATTTGGTAATTAGTTGAAGAAGTGTGTACCCTAAGCGAAATTGTAATCAGACAAACTGTGTGTCTATTGACGCCAGCATAAGTCCATGAAGAGATCACGCGCGCGCCTTACGTAATCAAAACGGATGTCAATTCGACCAAGTCAAATCGTTTGGAGTCTACAGAACACGATTTGCCGTTTGATTTAATGGGCCTATGTCTTTGTCAAGGCCCAACTTATACCGTATTATGCAAGTTGTCAGATACACGAGAAAATTTGTTACTGTATGGATTTATGTAAACTCATGACATTTGCGACAGCAATAATCGTGGCTTTGCATAAGATGAAAATATTCTCAGATGCATAGTATTATTAGGATCAAAGTTCTATAATTATTTCCTTGTTCTTCCATGACCATGTCACTTATTTTATTCAAAGGTTGATAATACCAATCAGATGTCTGCAAAATAAAGGGAAGATTATAAAACTTTTAAATCAAGATTTAAGAGTGTTTGTCTACCTCTCTCTATTGAAAACAAAAGGTACAAACTTTGTCTTTGCACTGTGAAGCACAGATGTGCATAATAAATGTGAAAGATTTTACTGTCTCATCGAAATTGACAGCAGTATCTTTTAATTATTCCACTAAACAAAAATACTTTTACCATAATATTTTTAATTAGGAAAGAAAACTTTCAAATGAAATCATCTTTATTTACCCCCAATTATAAATAAATGGTAACGAACCAATCATTTTTTTGCATAGAAGCTTTCTCACCTTTATAAAATAGAAAATGGAAAACAGCTACACCGTTGATGGTCACCGTCTTCAATATTCCGTTCCGTTAAGCTCCATGCATGAAACCAGTCAAAACTCCGAAACTTACGGATTATCCAAAGAGTCGCCGTTGGTCTGCATGCCCTTGTTCGAAACCAACACTACTTCATTCGATATCTCTTCTCTTTTCTCGTTTAACCCAAAACCAGAACCCGAAAACACGCATCGTGTCATGGACGATTCCATCGCCGCCGTCGTGGGCGAAAACGTTCTTTTCGGTGATAAAAACAAAGTCTCTGATCACTTGACCAAAGAAGGTGGTGTGAAGCGGGGGCGGAAGATGCCGCAGAAGACCGGAGGATTCATGGGAGTGAGAAAACGGCCGTGGGGGAGATGGTCGGCGGAGATAAGAGACAGGATAGGGCGGTGCAGACACTGGTTAGGAACGTTCGACACGGCGGAAGAGGCAGCGCGTGCGTATGACGCGGCGGCGAGGAGGCTTAGAGGGACCAAAGCCAAGACCAATTTCGTGATTCCTCCGCTTTTTCCCAAGGAAATAGCTCAGGCTCAGGAGGATAATAGGATGAGGCAGAAGCAGAAGAAGAAGAAGAAGAAAAAAGTGAGTGTGAGGAAGTGTGTTAAAGTCACATCGGTTGCACAGTTGTTCGATGATGCCAATTTTATAAATTCTTCTAGTATTAAAGGAAATGTGATTAGTTCTATTGATAATCTTGAAAAAATGGGTCTAGAGCTTGATTTGAGTTTAGGGTTGTTGTCTAGGAAGTGATAAAGCACTCGTAGTTAAGTAGTTGTAGTTATTTCATTAGCAATATTGTATTATTTTCTTGCTTTTGTTGAATTAATTTTATCTGTAGTACTTTTGTTTTTGTCTGTTGGAGATAAACCGTAATAAGTAGTGATATTTGTTTATTATCCGTTTTGTTTTACTTTAGAAACATGACTATATATACGTCTATATACATTGGTGTAATATTAATGGAACTGACCAAAGTTCCAGTGTCTAAATAAAATATGAATTGTTGGGTCATATAGAGGTAGTTATTAACCTAGGATATAGAAGCTGACTGCATAAATCATGGGTTCAGTAACTTTTTGATGAATAGTAAACTATATAGCTCTTGTTTCTGCAGAAGAACTGGTTATTAGCTACGCTTAGCTGAAACTGAAGGCTACAAAAGCTGAGTAAGTGAACTTCTTTGCAAATACTGTACAGATTTCCACAGTCATCATGTATACTTGTGTGTGTCGGTGTCTAATCCCAACAGTAAAGTTATTCACTGATTCGGCCCAAAACTGAGAATCCCATGGACCATGACTACAAAATATTGACTATAAAACTCGTCTTGTTATTTTACTTACCTTACATGGATAAATTAGGGTTTAGGGTTCTCTGTCTGTTGATATATATATGCTTTGATTTTATCCTCAAGCATGGTGAATTTGATTCAAAAAAACTTAGGGTTCGGGTATTAAGATTTCAATTGAATATAATCCTTTTTATCAGAATTTAGGGTCTCCAATAGAGCCGTTAAAGGTCCCGTCTGGCGTAAGGTAATTGGATTTCTGATTGCGGTTTCAAGACTTTTTTTGTTTGTTTCGTCTTCTCTCTCACTGCATGTGTTTAGTCTGCGGCGGCTATAGACAATTTGTCAAGTATAATTGCGTCCAATAGTGTCTTAAAAGTGTTTTTTCCCGATTACAATAAATTATAACTATGAAATGGTCGGTCGGTTTACGTGTTTTCTTGACTGTTAGTTTCGACATCAGATACTCATGAAAGAGTCGTTAATTGGTTCAAAAAATGGTGTTCTTCCACCACCTTCTAACTTTTTAAATTTAACATAAGATAGAATAATTGTGAAAGGCATGCATTCACTGGTTGATTAATTATAAGTGTGTCTAATATTAGTCTTAAATCTTAATTTGACTAATCTAAGAGTATTTGGCTATATACATAAACTTTAGGAAAGGAGATAAATTTTTATATTGGATGATATTCCAAGATTGTGTCAAGCTTTGAACCGCTTAATTGGACTTATACAAACTCGGTTGGTGGTTGATGAAAACTTTTTACAGATCATATAATCCAATCATTATTCGAAAAGAAGAAAATAACAAAACGGAAAACAAACAACTAAACGGCATGACCGTCCCACAGCCCAATAACGTTGAATAAAATCACTCAACCAAAAAAAAATATATATATAAAATCGTAAAATTTGATTAAGCAACTATTCAGCTATATGAGACAAAACGTGTAGAACTGTGGAAGGTTCAATAACGTGACGTCCTAAGATGACGTCGTTTTAGTGAAGTCATCTACTTAAGAGTTTCATGTTATAAAAGCCTAATTCATCTTTTGTTTTTCAACGTCGGCGGATGATTACGCTTTATGAATTAGAATTTTTTTTAAAAAAAAATTAGAACTAAATTTATCGTGAAAAGGTTGATACATAATAAAAAAACATTGGGTGCCATCAACAAATTGTTGATTTCTGATATTAAACGACGAAGAAATACATCACTGATAAAACTTCCTTTTACAAAAAAACAACACGTAAATCAAAATTACAAAACATGAACATGAAAAGAAATGAAGAATGAATCATTCATTCTCCACCATAAGATCGAAGAACATGAAAAGCTTTTAAGATTTATTAATGTTCAATCCTGGAAAGGGTTCTAATCCAAAGCAGCAACGTTCTCCAAGTACATCAGGGAAAACATCATACGCCTCATCTTCCATCAAATGCTCGTTAATATAGTTCAAAATATGGTCGTCTGTGTCTTTATCCTCCATGGTAATTTCTTGGGAATCAATTGATAAAGGTTGAGGCATAACCGATTCAGGAATAACATAGTCGAATTTGATCATTTTTGAACCGTATGTACCACCATTATTAACTGCATAAGCTGGAGCTTCACATGCATGTTGTCCGACATAGGTGTTTCTGTACACTGGAGGATTGTCTTGGATCTTCTGTACCCGCTTGGTAGCGTCGCAGTTTTGGTCTTTCGCATAGGCACATCGGTAGTACCACCTGTAAATTTTACTCTACAATTAGTCATCGCTCAATACACACTCTAGAAAATAGCTCTGTATTTGTGAAAAGAGAGCAGTAGCTATGTCTTTCTAATCTACTTAATTAACTAACCTTTGGTGCGGAGAGGTTTTGATGGTCTTTTGTCCATATTTCCTCCAGATGAAGCCATCAATGTGGGCCGGTGTCGGAGAATCTTCCATACCTTGTATTCCACACATCTTTCTGCAATGTTGTATCAGAGCAATGTTCACTAGGATACTTGCATCGAAAGTGGTAGAAGAAATAGAGTAACATAGACCAAAACAGGTGTGTGTTTTCTACTTGATTTAGAGTTTTTAATAATTTACTTCTTTGATGATCTTTGAGACACATGACGTGGTATGTTCTGAGAAGACAGAGCAAACGAGAAAGAATCAAGAATGGAGTTGATGAGTGGCTCTGTTGAAACTGAGCCTGTTTCATGGTTTTTGAGGAGCGTCTTGAGATTGTTAGCGCATCCTTGGCCAAGGAGGAGTGCTGAGACAGCCTTCGCATCAATCTCAAGAGACATATTTTCTGTTTAGGATAATTCAGGTTAATCTGTTATTAGTTTATATAGAGATCAGCAAAGGTTTCTACTTCTAGAGACATAAAACATTGTTTTCTTTTTAAAAAAAGAAAGTGGAAAGTGTAGCCTTATCGAATAAACTATCCACAAAATGTGTAAAGTGTAAACGCAATAAAAGTAACTTGGCGCCATCAATGTTGACATTTGGTAATTCACAAACGTGTGACGAGACGACGTAGTTGGAAGGTCTTGTGCGATTGTTAGCCTTTAAACAATCAATAACATTAACAAGTTAAGGGACACTTCAAAGTAGCCAGACAGCTTGAGGTCAAGTCTAACTAAGGAAGGCACCTTCCTCTCACCTAATCCAACAGACTAATTATATTTAATACACATCTTGGTCTGTTGGACATGAATCCCATGGAATATCTCTAGGTAGTTATTAACCTGGATATAGAAGCTGGGTGCATAAATCATTGGATCATGCTTTTTGATGAATAGTGAACCATAGGACTTGTTTCTACAGAAGAACTTAGGAACTTGGTATTATATAGTGTAGCTGAAACTGAAAGCTACAAGATTTGAATAAGTAAGTTCTACATATACACTAACACAGTCATACATACATGTGTGTGTGCGTCAATGTGTGATCCCATAAGTTCCGCTTTGTAGCATTACAATTTTGGTCTTCCGTAGAAGCCGCAACGATTGTAACACCTCGCAATTCATGATTATCAATAATTTCAGCTAATAACCATGTATTAGGCAAGTGTCCGCCACAAAAACAGAGAAGAACAATAACTCTGTTCGTTAACGTTAGCCATAAAACAGACCGTAACAAATAGCGAAGCAGAGCATGTGCTCTGTTTTTTTGCTTTGTACTCATTACTAACCTTATAGGAAATCTTCTCTTGCTACACCTGTTTATTTTCATCAATGCTAATACTATATTACATACCAAAACCCTACCCCTGCAACAGTAAAGAACTCCTAATGGCATTATTAACACAGACATAGTGAGAAATCATCCTAAGACCCTCAAAAATCAATCATCTGTAATTAATTAACAGAACTAAACGCCAAAATTCTCGACATTAGTTCAGGATCGCCTAAGGCCCTAATTATCATTTTTTAAATTAGACCCCTAAGATTCTTGGTTGCGACCAATGCATACACTGCCGATAAATTGGATTCACGTCTTTCCAATGCTGGTTCGTTGGATACTCTACCAATATTTCTATCACCGTTATCATCTATGTGCTCTGATTCCTCACGCAGCTCATAACCAGCATGCTATAACGCAAGACGGAAACAATCGCGATAGAGACGTCATCGAACCAACCATGGAAATTATACAAGTATTTAGATTGAACAATTAGTTCATCAAGTTTTGTGTCAAATTTTATTTCTTTTCAATTGTGCAGAGCATCTTTACCGGTACACTTGAGGCTAATTTAAGACAAGATCGAATATAAAACATTAGCTCTTCTTCAACACCACATCATTTCTCTTCCAAGAACTTCAATCAAGCGCAGTCAAATTTTGAGACATGATCTCAACCGCACGTTCGATTTCCTCCTCTGATATAACCAACGGAGGAACAATCCTGACGACATTTCCTTTCCCCGCTGTCAAGATCAGAAGACCCGAATCTCGGCAAGCATCAACCAGTGAGCTTGCCGGCACATCGAGCTCCACTCCTATGATAAGCCCTTCGCCTCTCACTTCCTTCACGTGCGAGTTTCCTCCAAGTTTTTTCACCAACAGGTCTCTAAAGTATCGACCTTTATTTGAGACACTGGACAAGAAAGAGGGTTTCGATACTTTATCCATAACTGCAATGGCTGCACTGCACACAAGAGGGCTGCCTGCAAATGTACTTCCATGATCTCCGTAGTTTATGGTCTCTGCAACCTTTTCAGTCACCAGCACCGCTCCAATAGGTAAACCACCAGCTAAAGGCTTTGCAACCGTCATTATGTCAGGAGTCACACCGAAGGCTTCATAAGCCCACATGAGACCCGTTCGACCCAAACCACATTGAACCTGGGACAATGAACCCAGTTGAGGCAAGACCAATCAAAAAACAGAAACAAAGAAAGAAAATAAAATTTTGGATGGACGGTAGAGTATATTACCTCATCGAAGACGAGAAGAGATCCAGCGGCATCACAAGCAGAGCGCAGAGATTGCAGAAACTCTTTTGTAGCAGAGTAAATCCCGCCTTCTCCTTGAATTGGTTCCACAAAAACTGCAGCTATTTTACCTGAGCGGATAAGGTCTGTGGCTGCTTGAATGTTACCATATTCTAAGAAGGTTACACCAGGCATGATGGGTTCGAAAGGAGTTCTGTATTGTTCTTTGCTTGTCAAGGCAAGAGCTCCTAAGGTTCTTCCATGGAAGCTGTTTGTAAAGGCGATGAAACCTGTCGCGACTTCTTTGTCTTCTGGATGGGTGAATCTCTGGAATTTTCTTGAAAACTTAATGGCTGCTTCATTGGCTTCCGTTCCCGAGTTACAAAAGAATACACGGTCTGCAAAAGAACTCGCCACCAAGCGTTTTGCGAGCTCTATCTGCAGAGAAGTTCAAACATTTCAGATTTTAACAACCCATATGAAGTAGATATGAGCATAAAGGTTCCTTTTTTCGAGGAATTGGGCATTGAGGAGCATATGTACACTAAGAGTTTACAATGAGGTCAGATACTTCTCATAAAAATTTCTATAGGGAAGGCGTAGAAACAATCCAATTTGATGAAATTTCAAAGTGCAAGTACTTGTCATAGAATAATCTCGCTATTATAAGTAGAAGACTAATCCAACATTCCCTAGCATGTTTCCATAGGCCATAGCTCAATCACACAGAGGATAAAAACAACAAAAGTTTTAAGCTTTCGTCAGCCATCAACAGAATCAGTAATGCAAAAATACAGTAACGAATAAATACCTGAGGGATCGTGTAATAAACATTGCTGACATGGGCAAGAACACCAGCTTGCTCAGTGACAGCTCGAAGCCAATCAGGATCTCCATGACCAAGAGCATTCACAGCGATTCCAGATGCACAATCCAGATACTCTTTTCCTTCAGGGTCGAACAATTTACAACCTTTCCCACTCGAGAGAACCACTGGAGCTCGCGCGTAGGTACCCACAATAACTTTGGCTTCCTCTTCAATCACCTTCTGGCTCACACTCGCTTTTACCGACACCGCTTGGTCCCCTGCGTTAGTCAATACGCTCGCAATCCGGCCGTTGAATCCGATCCGGGTTCTGATGATCGGCCGCTCCAATCGACGGCGTAAGAGGCCAATCTCCGACGACGGCGCGCGTGGCAGGGTGATTTGGCTAAGAGACGCCATTTTCGTGTGTCGGGACAATAAAGAGTCGTTAAGACAAAATAGCTGAGATTAATTCTATTTCTAGGGTTTTAAGGCCAGTGATAATTTTACTACTACTGGTTTAGCTGAGCTTAATAAAGAATCTGATTAGTATCTTACTTTTTCCGTAATTACGTGTTTTTAGTATTAATGGTTTGAAATTTCTAAATTATTTATAACGATGAAAAAGAATGCAAGACTGCAGATATTTTTTAGTCCATCAATCATAATACAAAATATAGTAAAATGTTTGGAACGTGTTACACTGATTATAAATGTCGATGTAATACATCTTACCAGAGATAATAAGAAAGAACAAAAAAAAAAAAAAAGGTGTACATCTATTATCTAAGTAGATAATTACATCTCATCCTAATAAAATGGGAGAAAGATAAGAATCATTTAGGAGATTGGCAGAACAAAAATCTTACTACCAGCTAAACTAGAAGATATTGTTAACACACTTAACCATAGTCTCGAACCACTTCACCTTCAGGCGAATCTTCTTCAGCTTCCACCGGGATATGGGTGAAGGATATATAGGATTAATCTACGTTCTTCATATTCATATAGTTACAGTTCAAAAAACATGTTTGTGGACGGAGGAGGTATAGTGGTATAGTGTTGTGTAATGGGAAAAACAAAAGAATGATATGCTTGTGGCTCGCCCGTTCAGCAGACAACTTCAGGGCTCGGGTCGTTATCTAGAGGCATGTTTAGGTCAGGGAGCAAGAAGGAAGAACCTTGTTCGAAAGTGAGTTTGCACGATAAGGCAGATTGTGATTCAGCCTGCATACACATGAAAATGATATACTTGAATAATTAACATGTTTATCTTCCGTATATATGATTGAATGAGTACATGTATAGAAAGATAGAGAGAGAGAGAGAGAGAGAGCGATGGGCTCACCTTCATCTTCTTTAGAGCAGTGTTTCTTGCTCTTTGTTGCTCGAGCAAATCGCGCATATTTGCCAATTCCTGATTCAAGAATAAGATTAACCAAATCTAAGATTAGAACTTGGACTTGATATATAGAGACATAAAGAAAGAGGCTAAAATGGAGGTTATACATTTTTCAGGCCGTTACTTTCCTTCAAGAGCATGATCTCTTCCTCTTTAAGCTCAGCCAAAGTCTGTCAACAATCATATATATTAATTAGAGAAATATAGGTTTGAATCGGCTAAAATGTAAAACCATATCAGTCCAAATGTAGAAAATATAAGATTGCTAGGCGTATCTTAGACAATATGCCTCAACAGATTTAAACAAACCAGTAGGTAGTAGCCTGGTCAGAGTTGCTCTATGTCTGGTCTAAAACTAGTAATATTATCTTTTAACAGTATCAGTAACTAATAGAAACACTGTCTTTCGTATTTTTTACCTTCTTCTTTCTTGATCTCTTGAAAAGGGTTGTTGTTGTTGTTGTTGTTATTGCACTCGTTTGAGAAATCTGGACATCAAAACAAAAACAATCAGATTATGGCTTAAGACACACAACACCACCAGATAAAGCCAGCTCAACAATCAATAATCACACCAAACTAATACCGTAAAAACAATTTGTTTTTGTATTGTATATCATTTCTATAAAGAAACCACACACCTACCATTCGAGAGAGACTTTAGAGGCACGATAAGTTGGAAACAAAAGAATCACTTCATCAGCATATTAACAAATAACAACTAGAACTTGGAAATCTAAAAGAAAATTCCAAATCATGTAAATTTCAGCAGTATCTTCTTGGTCAACTACTCAAAAAGAAAAAACAGAAGGGCAAATAAATAAATATATAGAAAAACATAGAAACACGTGAGTGGAGCGTGACTTGGGAGACTTTTAAATATAAAGCGTGTGTGTTTGGTCGTCACATTCACACGTCATGCTTTTCCTTGTCCTCCAACCCCAAACTAGTGTCACGTATTCTCCACACCACCACTTGTCCTTATTATCTATCATCTTTCTATTTTTATTTTATTCTACCCAAAAATTCCATTTCCTTTAGTTTGACGACTTTACTTTGGTTTTCAAATTATAACCCACCGATCAAAGTCAACTTCAAATCAGACAACAATCTTAACTAAACTTTGTAAAAAAAAAAGTAAAACAGGCTAACTCAACAAGACTGTCACCAAGAAAATCTGACGGACGAATCACAGGACCTAATCCGTTGCAACAACTGAGGACTTTGACCACTACTACTAGAGAACGAGTACATACTACTTATTGTCCACTGCGCCACATCTGATAACTGCTCTCCCCACTAAACCCTACCACACACGTACCTAATCCACTCATACTCTAATCTTAAATTCAATTCCACGAAAACGCCTCCCAAATTATAAATAACGCCAGCGATAATCTCTGGCATTGACTAATATACCCTCTATCGTGAGAAGCAGCTAACCTGGTGACAAGGGTTAATTTAGTCATTAGCTTGGTAATGATAATGAATGTGTTTATTTTTTCTCTTTAGCATTGAAGTCTACAACGCTGATTTGACCCAGAAGACCTCTCCCCTCTCCCTTGATGTGAGGGCTTTGTGGTCTTTCCGCAAAGCAGCATAGAGAGAGAGAGAGAAAGATGACTGAGATGCACAAAAGTGGGAAAACGTGACTCTTTTGTTGCCAAAAGAAAAGAGCAAAAAGCAGAGATCACCGAATTTATCACCTGTTTGTTTGAAACTCAAAAACAATCTAACAAGTGTTTCCAAGAAGACAACAAAAGAAATCGAGAAAGATAGATTGAGTTTCTTGGAAAAGAAAAGACTAAAAACATCATTGCCTAAATTGGAGTTGTGTCCACGCTGGGGGTATTTCGGTCAACGAAAAGTCGGTGTACCTACATGATCAGCTTAAGAACACGATCGTGGATCCTAAAATGACCAAAATACCCACAAGCTACCAACTGAAATGTCAAGGGCGTACTCGGTAGTAGATCAGCCCAAACCACAACAAAGACGCTTAAAATTACGTTTTTAAAAACTAAAATCATGACAGTGCAAAACGCCGCATCACGAGGGCTATAGCAGAAAACAAGACCTACGAGATATGACCGTCGCGGAGTTTCAAATCGGATAAACAAAAAAATGAGTGAAATGATCGGACAAACCTTAGATCTAAATGGCTCAGAGGGTTTTACGGCGGCGCTAGACTCCTCGAGGCCTTCCATGGTGGTAGCACCGGCGCCGCTTCCACCGCTGCCGCCTCCGCCGCTAAGAGACGTGGCACCGCTCCAGGAAAGCGGTGTGGTGGGGCTTGCTCGCGTCTGGTCTCCTTTCTTCGATCTCCGTTGACGCACGCTCCATTTCAGCTTGAGAGGGGACGCGTCGACTCTATTCTTCGGTTCGGAGTGGCGGAGCCGAAGAAGCGCCTCCGCCACCATGGAATCGTCAGACATGGCCACTCGAATCCAGTTTTCGCCGGACATAGTCGCAACTCAAAGAGAGAGAGGAGAGATGGGAGAGATGGTGGCGAAAAAGTAGAGAGGAAGATATCTCTGTGGCATAGTTAATGGGTGGATTTGTATATATATATTGAGTTTTATTGCACAGTTAGATATATTGGAATTAACTTATTTTTCTTCTCTTGATAAGTGTAGGACCCTCTTTAAGACATACGTGGCATAGATCATTTTGTGGCTTGTGTTGGAATAGTAGCAGTAGGAGAATGAAGGTGATACACGCGCGACAATCGACTGATGATGAGTGTACCACCTCCGTCCATATTCAAACTTTGGGAATTCCACTATTTAGATGCTACGGTATCATGAGTTGGAAAAATAAAAAATGTCATGCTAGACTAATCAACTACATTACATTAGATTTATACATGGCCTATGTTATATTTTAGAGACTACATATTAGTATTTTCATGTTAATTTGTGATTGGATACAAATACGATCAGGTATCTTTTTGATGTTTGTTGCCTCGCATTCGTGACCATTCAATTTCTTGGTCACGTCAACTCCTTACTTGTGATCTTCGAGTATGGTAATTAATAATTATAAGACTCATACTAGAATAATACAGTTCAAAATTAAATAACGAAACTAACAAAGAATTCCTTTCAGACAAGAAAAAACAAACAACCAAACTTAGATCATATTCATATCAAATAGAATATCAAAGCTTTTTATAATAGAATAATGATGGGATATAAATTGCATAGTTAAAATGGGATGGTATGGGTTGAAACACAAATAGAACCATACAAAAATAGGGTTTTGAATAAGTTTTTGTAGACACGTATCAGTTGCTAGTTGTACTTTGTTAGAACACCAAATTGTAAACAACACATGTCGTGACATAAACGTGTTCGTGCAATACACATTCTTATGTTAATCGTATCAGTCGAATACATACGTCTCTCTCTCGAAAAGTAGTTATCGGTTCCGATTGTACGAAAGCAGTCAGCAAACTACCATTTTCGTTTCGTCAACACGGTAACATATTATTCATTAATATGAAGGCGATGTTAACATTTATAAAATAAAATGCTACTTTCCTTATTTCTTAACCAAAAAATCTTAATCAGTCGTATGATATTGTTGTTATCTAATTTAATCGTAGCTACAAAGATTTTAAAGTGCCTCATAAGAACCTAGCGAATCAAACCTCATGAGCTCACTAACGTAACATTTACTCATCTCAAGTCTCAGTAGTGATGATGATGATGGTCAGATGGTTTTAAATTTGACTTTCACTTTTACCGAAAGCACATAAAACCGTCCCTTCTGGTTTACTTTATCGCGTGATCAATTCCGGTTTACTAGAGAACCGGACTGAGACCATTTTCATTTGGTTCCATCTATGATCAACATGTACCCACCAAAAACCCTAAAAGCTCCCGGAGCCGCCAAGATCAGTTTCCATGGCGCTTCATCTCGCCAGACCAAAACAAAGGTTACATTCGAATCCATCTCTCATTCACCTTTTCTCAACCTCCTCCTCCTCCTCCTCATCATCACCTCAAGACGGGAACGAATCTAATGAACAGCCCTCTCAATCATCGTCGGATTATAAAATCTCTTCCTACTTCAGTGGTATCAGAAGCAGTCTCAAACAGACTCAGTCTCAGGACGGGAAGAGACAGTTCGTCAGATTCGATGCCAAACCTCAGAATTCGCTTTCCGGTAACCAGGATATCAGGAGGAATCTGAACGAGTTCCGAAGTAGAGCAACAGCTCCGCCGCCGAGGGATATGCAGGATCTTTTCAAGCAGAATGTGTTATCAAAATCTGGAGGGACTCGTAGAATCGAAGGTGTGCCATTAACAAACATAAAGGCGAACTTAAGGCAGATGAGACCACAACAAGCAACCACTGAGAGCAAATGGGCCAATTTATCTGGGATTCAGAACATTATGAAGACGAACATCAATGATAATATCCGTTCAAATGTAATCGGAGGAGCAGCAGAAGGATTGCCACATTCAGTGGTTGGGAAGGAGTTAGAAGAAGAAGATGTGACAGAGGAGGAGATGAAATCAGAGTTTATCAAGAGCTATGATCCAATAGAACTGGGAGAGAAACTAAGATTGTATAGGCCTGAGGGAAAGAAAGAAGAAGGTTGGTTCTCATTACAGGAGCTCAATCAGAGGCTTGTTAAGCTCAGGGCCATGGAAGAGGAACAATTCCAGAAAACGAGTATAGTGCATCCCTCCTTCGTCAACAACTTGAGGTCTGAGTTTCATAAGTTCACCAAGGCTCAGAAATCAGATCCCTGTAGGTTCCGAGGCCCTCTCATAACTACTCTTTCTTCGTGTGTGTGTTTATATATATGATGACTTGTTTGGTTACAATCTCAAACACTCTGGTATGATCAATTTGCGACCGTAAAGAGTTGGTTTTTATGCTTGCTGCTTTCTTGGTTTTGATTTGTTCTCGCTTGTTGTTATTTAATTGGAAGATAAATTTGTTTGCAGTTCAGAATACGAATATTTGGGGAGTTTTAAGTGGTACCCCAAAGTATATGCTCGAGCCTCCAAAAGATCAACTAGTTGAAACTGTAAGTCTTTTCCTTCTTACTTACTGAATCATTTTAGCTTGTAGCCATTTTAAGATTTTTTTGACATCGATTTTGTTGATCAAATGCAGTATTTCCATCCGGATAACATGTCATCTGCGGAGAAGATGAAAATCGAGCTTGCAAAGGTCAGAGAAGAGTTCAAGATGTCAGAATCGGATTGTGGTTCTGCACGTGTTCAAGGTATCTGTTCTTATAAGTGTTGGCTTTTAGCTATTGAAGACGATATTACATTTCCTGAGGCTAAATTAAGCCAGCTAATTAGAGGTCACTGCCTTTGTTATTTTTGGGAACAAAATGTCACAAGTACTGATTTAGTGATCTCTATGGCTTTTTCTTGTAGTGGCGCAACTGACCACTAAGATCAAGCATCTATCCTCGGTTCTACATAAAAAGGTAAACTTTCAATCTTTTTTTTTAATCTGAAGCTACCAGCTCCGGGTTTCTACTGTAACCTGACCTTGCATCTTTATAACCTTAGGACAAGCATTCGCGGAAAGGACTTATAGCAATGGTGCAGAGACGGAAGAAGCTGTTGAAGTATATGAGAAGAACGGACTGGGATTCTTACTGCCTTTCACTGTCAAAACTCGGCCTTCGTGACAACCCGGATTACAAGTTTTGAAATTTTTGTGCAAGGGACATCATAGAATTGTGATCTCAGTACTCTCTTTTTGTTCTTTTTCATTATGGCAAAAGAGATAATGTGGGTCTCTCTTATCAATCATCTTGGGGAGGAAAGTTGTTCTACTAGAGATTATGATTGCAGGCTGTTTAGGCGAAAAGAGAATAAAGCTGTGGGATACTTTCGTTGACATTGTCTTTATTACTTTGAATGTGATAATAAACTTACTTCTCCAACTTATCTTTCTCAATGCATCTATCTTTTACTGCCACTTTATCCTTTTTAACCTTTAGGGTTGGTGCATGTTAAACATGAAAAGTGAACACCTACGGAACAGAAACTGAGGTGATTCGGAGGAAAGAGGTGCACGGAATCGTTAGTCGTCTTTTATCAATGGCTTTACTTTTGGCCTTTTACCAAATTAGGATTCAAATTTCGAAAGTCAGCGATGGTTTATTAGAGTAGAGGGAGTGAACCGTTACTTCAACCCGGTTAATATTGGGATTCAAATTTCTAAAGTCAGCGATGGTTTATTAGAGTAGAGAGAGTGAACCGTTACTTCAACCCGGTAAACATATAACCGGGATAAAGCAATTGAATTTGAAACGACACTTGAGAGTTTATTTATTACATCTTCTTCGACTTCCTCTCCTAAGAAGTAAGAACAGTCACTCATGGCGTTTCATCTACTCAGACCAAAACAAAGGTTCGACTTGAACCCATTTCTGATCCGTATTTTCTCAACATCCTCATCAAGCCTACCCTCTCAATTACCGTCGAACTTCTTTACTAAGAAACCTCTCGTCGACCGGGCGAGGGATTCAGGCAATGTTTTTGACCGGTTTGCTATTAATCGATATCGGAGAGAGAAACCTGTAAGTTTACTCCTTCTTAACTCGTCAAGCATTCTACTTTGTCAAAGCGATTAGTCTAAAACGAGATCTTCCATAGACTATGTTGGCATGTTTTGTTACCATTAAGAAATGTGGTAAAACTGGAAAAGTCTGATACTTTGTGCATAGTTCTAGGATGAAATACAAAGCGAGGTTTTAATAACAGAGCAGCCAAAGGAAGAAAAAAGGAGGAGACCTGGAAGACCCAAGAAGAAACAACTAGTAGAGAAGAAACCACCATTGGACGAAAAGAAAAGCAGAGCTGCAAGTATAGCAAGGAAAACTTTTACTGCTTTTGGTAGCTCTCTACAAAATGCACTAAAGAATCATCCTGATTACATATGCAGTGTGACGCATGCAATGGATGTTTTAAATGGTCTACCTAGAGTGAAGAAGTGGTTGCCTTTATACCGTGCTTCCATGGACCATCTGATGGCTGATGTAGCTCACCGCCAAGCCTTTTTAACAGTCTCTGATCCTGAGGATATGATTCGCTACTTGAGGTATAAGACCCAAAAAATGAAGAGGGAGTGATTGCTATTTGCCTTGGTGACTTGTTTTCATGTTTTTTGTCTTCACTTTTTGTTACTACTCTTTGCTTTGATTTGCAATGTAGTAGTGCTGGTTACTTCTATCATTGAATAAGAAGATGGCTGAACATTTGAAAAAAAAATCAACGCAAGCTTGCCTTTGGCTTGACAATTTTATTACAACGAGAGTGACAAATATAAACTCAAAGAAAGGTTAACCCCTGTTTCTCCATTCAAACTATTATGCTGATACCTTTTTTCTTCACAAATGGCTCAAATAATCAGTCTAGTCAATGTGTCATCATCTCTTCCATTGGCACGGTATGCTATAGAAAGCAACTCAGAAGAATCCTGGGAGACTACACATCCATGACGCAGAAAGAAGTTCTTGAGTGCTTTAGTTGGAGAAAACCCACATGGCGGTACGATTTTCCTAAGAGATGGATTTGCAAAAACCATCCAAGTGTACATTTTCTTATCAGCTTCACAATACTTGAGGTTAATCTCTCTTAAACGTATGCAGCTCTGCACAACTTCCTTCACCCCTCTTGAACTCACATTCAAGCATCCTTGCAGATCAAGATGCAACAACCCTCGACACTTTTTGCTGATCATATCTAAGGCTTCATCGTCGATCCAAGTTCCACATGCTCGCAAAGACTCCAACTTTGGAAGCTCAAAGTCTACTACACCAAGACTCTTTATGCCCGTACATCTGCTGATGTCCAAAGATCTTAGCTTGCCACAATTCCTCCAAACTTCAAGAATCCCATCTCTCGTGATGCCAGGACACTGAGCTACGTCAAGACTTTCTATAAAAGGGCAATGCCGTGATATCTTTTCGAGACACTCATCGAGCAAATTGTGGTTTCTAGATAAGTACAAAAACTTGACCCCTGACTTGAAATCCTTCGTATCCTTGGTATATTCTTCCACTCCAAAGTTCGTCCCTACCATTATCATGCACCTCAGGGAAACACATCTTTCAATAATACTAAAGAATGCTAGACCAGTTAACTTGGAACAGAAACTCAGATTCAAAAAGGTTAAACGCCGAAAGAACATCCCTAATTTCATAACCATCTCATCAGAGAGGAAATTTGCTCCTTTGAGGTTCAAGTGAACTAGTGATTGGTACTTGTCCAGCAGATACAAGATCCCATCAAAAGTAAAACCGTGGCAATCGGAGAGAAGAAGCTTCTTTAGAGGTAACTTAGCACTAGCAATCAAACAGAGCAAGTCATCAGACAAAAACGAATCCGAAAGATCAAGCTCAGTCAAACAACGAGCAAACAAGAACGCATCGGTTAACAAAGACTCCCTCGGTCTCAATCCGATTCCGTTGATCGCAAGAGACTCCAAGTTACGGGAATTGCGAAGAACGAATTTGATGCAATCCGACGAAATGAAATCACAGTCACGGAAGATTATCTCTCTCAAGAGAAGACAATTCTGCGAGAGAGCAATCAAAGATTTATCTGTGATGAAACTATTACCAGAAATGTTAATCTTCAACAAACCTTTGAGATTCGAGGAAAGCTCGATAACACCAGAATCAGAGACTCGACTCGGACTTGAATTAGGATAGCTAATGTCCAGCTTCTCTAGCAACGGAAAATTCACTCCGATGGAAACCAGATCGCTATCACTAAAACCTCCAACTCCATAACATTTCAATTCCTTGACATTCTTCATCTCAAAATCTGGGAAATAGCGCGTTTGCGAGACATCTACCGATTCGAAATCCAAACCGGAACGAGAAACCTGGAGAAGAATCGAATTGAGATCCTGAGTGAAATCAGAGAACCTGATTCGCTTCAAGTTGCGGAATCGAAGGAGATGACGATTGAGTAAAGGAACAGCTCGATCGGTGACGACGAAAGTAGAGCGAACGCGATTGGTGATTGAGAGGAACAAGGTTGATACGAGTGAAACAGATTCCAGGAATCGATAATCGTCTTCATCGATAGCTTTGCAGATTAATTCCCAACATTCTTCAGGTAAATCCATGGATGATGGATTTGATGAAGATTAGCTCAAATCAAACTAACAACAAACACAGTATGTAACTAACTATATATCATCCTTCAATTTCGCTGGCAGCTGGCTTTTAACCTTATCCAATTTTAAAATTTCGAAACTGGGCTTGTTGTGGCTTTTTATTCCTTAATGGCCCAATAACTATATTTGTTTTTCCAACAGATATTGGGCCTAACGACTGATTCATTTCAAAATTTCAAAACTGGGCTTGTATTGACCCAATAAGATATAAAAGGCTCATTATTCTTGTAAGGCCCTCAATAAGTCTAGTTGTTATTCAACTGTACAGTTGTGACTAGTCAGTGACCACTTGTGTCGGTAATTAAAGTTTGAAGAGGACAGACATAGAGAGTTCACATGAATAATGCTCAAACTTTTGGACCTTTGTCGTCTGTATTTTTTTAAAATAAAAAGAATAAAATTCTTGGATGCACTCTATTAAACCATGACTTGTCGTTTTGTTCACTAAATCCGCATGAATTGAATTTGGGGAGTGACCCAATCGAATCATTTGGATTACTGTGCCTCGATGCAAACAACTCTATCGAGAGATTACACAATCCATTCTCAATCCATATTCTTTCCATATATCACACCATTTTATTAATCTGATTAAAAATAATAATTTCTTTTACGACAAGATGTATTTTTTTTTTCTTGGAAATTAAAAGACTAAACTTATGAATATGAAGGAACATTAAAAACACCATTTATGTAATTGGATTGTACTTTGATTGCTTTATGTACTTTCTTTGTATTCTTGATTTTTCTAATTTAATAAAGATATAGTATAACTATACGTTAAAGAAAAAGGAACAAGGCTTTAATTAATAGATAAAAATCTGTTAGCTTTACGTATAAAAGGTTTAATTCTATTTGTCAACTAGTAGTATCAGCATCATCTCTAACATTGGGATGTTAAATTGTTGTAATGGTAGAGAGAAAATCAAAATTTTAAAGATTGGCTAATGGGAAGAAACTGTTTTGCTAACTACACATCCTCCTCCTCACTCTCTCCACAACTCCACGTCTTATCACCACGTCTGGGATTAGGCACTCTTTGCTGCTTTATTAGCCTTTTTGTCCACCTTTTCATAACTGCCACATGAAGACCAAACACCTAAAACCTTTGTCCTTCTCTCTCTCTGTTTCCCAACTCCAACAGTGTCTCTTGTCTACATCTCCTCCAGACAAAGATAATCTCTAGCATTTTTCACCATCTCCATAAAAGAATTAGATAGAACACGAAGCAGCTTCGTACTCTTTATCTCTCTCTCTCTCTCTTTTTGTCTTTTCTCTGCATATTTGTTGATACCAGACAACAAAATTAAATATGTGTCTCCTTCGTCATTTGCTACCCATTTGGGTTCTTCTTGGTTTCTTCTTCTTCTCCACTGCTACTAAATCACAAGAATCTTCCGTTGTCTACGTTTCTGGTGCTTCCCCCGAAATCCCCATTTCTCAGGCTTCTCCACGAATGGGAGCTCAATCCCCAGGTACTTATTAGTTTCCCCTTTCCAAATTTTCTCCATGTTGCCCCTAAGAACAAAAATATCAATATTTGGTGATTGGGTCTTACTAGTTCTTGAAATTGTCGAAATGTGTTTGCTCATACTTTCATAAAGGAATTGAATTTAGTTGAATTGATACTGTTTCCCAATTAAAACTGAAAACTTTCCGATAATTAAGCAAATAAATTGAATTTTATCCCTTATTTAAATTTAACTTTGCTCAGGACCTCCCATTGTTAAAGTGGTGCTTCGCCAGGACTTGAACAAGAAGATTCTAATTGCTCTTATAGTCTCATCATCTCTGCTCTGTGTCACAGTCATGTTCCTTGTGTATCTCTTGCTATGGAGGTACAGGAATATGAAGAACAGCTTCACCGGTATCAAACGCAAATCCGGTATTCAATTCTATCTCTTTATATTTTTGTAATTTCCTTGGTTTTGTTATGGCTTATTTTGGTGCTTTGGTTATCTGAAGATTCGGTGAAGAGTGTAACCACGAAACCGACTGTACACAAGATTGATTCTGTGAGGAAAGGAACCATCCCTGTGTATGAATATCAATTGCTGGAATCTGCAACAAACAAGTTTAGTGATAGTAATGTGTTGAGCCGAGGTGGTCGTGGATGCCTTTACAGAGCTTGTCTCGATGAAAAATCCTCAGTCACTGTGAAGAAACTTGATGGCGGTGGGGAGACAGACATTGAAAAACAGTTTGAGGTTTGACCCCTAAGATGATTATACAGAATCGCACCATCTCATTCGATAAACCATAACTCGGTTTTTTGCTTTCTCTTGTTGATTTTCTAATGCAGACTGAAGTAGATTGGTTGGCTAAGATCAGGCATCAGAACATAGTTTCCTTATTGGGGTTTTGCGTATATCGGCAAACGAGTTGTATTGTGTATGAGTTGATGCAGAATGGATCTTTGGAGAGTCAGTTACATGGTAAGGGGATATGATCCATGTTTGTTCCATCTTTTGTCATCTGATTTTGATTTTGTTGTGCTTTTGAATGCTCTAAGGGCCTAGTCAAGGTTCAGGTTTAACTTGGCAGCTCAGGATGAAGATAGCGGTTGATATAGCGAGGTAAAGTCCATTCATTGATAATACTTTCAAACATTTAGTAGTTCCATGTGATCTCCAAGAACATATATTTGTATGCTTACAAAGTATTCTTTTTTCATAAAGAGGATTAGAGTATCTTCACGAGCATTGCCATCCTCCTGTAGTTCACAGAGATTTGAAATCATCTAGCATCCTTCTGGACTCCGATTTCAATGCAAAGGTAAAAGAGAAAATGATATAATGTAGAAAATTCTTCTTAGACTTATTGTATTCTCCATACAATATGAGTCTTAAGGATCTGTTGCCACATTTGCTTCTCTTTAGATATCCGATTTTGGGTTTGCCACGGTTTTGACCACGCAGAATAAAAACCTGATACACAAGGCTTCTGAGGATCTTCTTGATGGTAAGGAGTTAATCTTTTTTCGGGGTTCGATCTTGACATATATGCCAAACGAGATGCTCAAATTTCGACCATTCTGTAATCATCTTTCAGGGAAAGTTACAGACAAGAATGATGTCTACTCATTTGGAGTGATCCTGCTCGAACTTCTCCTCGGGAAGAAATCAGTGGAGAAACCGTCTTCTGAACCAGAATCCATCGTTACTTGGGTACATAATAAAACTTTCACGAGATAGTGGCTTCGTTTAGCAGGAAATCCTCTGACTTGTGATCTTTGTTGATCATCAGGCAGTACCTAAGCTGAGTGATAGAGCTAATCTACCAAACATATTGGATCCTGCAATCAAAGGAACCATGGATTTGAAGCATCTATATCAGGTAAAAAAGCTTCAACAAAATCTCACACAGATTTTACGAAAAACACATTAGCCAAATATAGAAGGAAAAAGATTCCTCTTTGAACTTTGTGTTATATTTTCTTTGGACAGGTAGCTGCGGTGGCGGTGTTGTGTGTACAGCCGGAGCCAAGTTACAGACCACTTATAACCGATGTCTTGCACTCACTCATCCCTCTTCTACCAGTAGAACTCGGTGGATCATTGCGGATTTTATAAAAAAACATTTCCCCTTTCTTTTTTTTTTTCTTGTAACAGATCAATGCGTTTATGAATTTGTCTCTTATGTTGGTTCTTCCGGAGAATTTATTGTTGTATGTTTAATCACTGCTACAAAAAATTCGGAAGTTTTGCTTAAATGGAACCGAGAGACAAGTTAGTAGAGTTTGGTTAGTAAAAGTTAAAGGTTTAAAAGCTTTAACATATAAATAAATAAAAACGTTGACTTTTTATAACAGAGTTTGTTGTTGTGGGGAAATGAATTAATTAATGAACCTTATCCGTTTTGTCGATGATCGATAAAATTTTCAATTTCTCGATTCCCAAAGAAAGATATCTGGGAATTAGACAAGGAGTAGTAATATGAAAGATGGAGGATCAGGAAACGAAGCGGATAACCAAAAAACCGTCAAGATCGATCATCATCAGTCTCAAAGATATTCCTCCTCTCGACCCTTCTTCTATTCCCTCTATGGTAAATATTCATTCACTCCAACCATATTCTCTTCTTTCTCGCTAACAAAAAAATTGATCATCTGGGTTTGAAACAGAGAACAATCTCTGCGTTTTCTATTTGTAGATGATTCTTCTTCTGTGATTTGGCTATATCATGGGTTAATAGTAATAAATATCTCAACTTTGCTTCTGTCAATTGTTAGAAACCAATGGCGCAAGATCATCATAATGTGGGAATGCAGAGATTCCAAGAGAAGACTGACTTCAAGTTTGAAGAAGAAGACAATGCCATTTCTTCCTTCTCTAACATTCAAATTGATCCTAACAGCACAAGAAGCATTTCACTAGAGAAGAAGCTTGCTCCTAAACCAGATGAAGAACACACCACCACCACCAAACCCATATCTAAAGGTTCATTCATTTTTTCTTCACCTCTTTTGCTAATTATGATGTAAACTTGTTCGGAAACCAACAGAGATTGCAATTTTTGGTATAGAAGATAGAATTTTGGTCATTTTGTTCTGAAATTTGTGTTCCAGATGATGAATCTAAGACTAGGAGAGGCTCAGCTAAATCGGTGTTACACGAAATGTGTGCTTCCAAGCGTTGGAGACCTCCTGTTTATGAATGCTGCAATGTTGATGGACCTTGCCATTTGAGATTGTAAGTAAACATCTTCTAACCTGCACTTGCTTTTATTTTTTGAGTCGCAATCTTTTTTGCATCAACTTGGTTTTTTGGTTCAGATTTACATACAAAGTTATGGTTGAGATTAGAGATTCTTCAGGGAAAACTGTTTTGGAGTGTTTTGGGGATCCCAGACGCAAAAAGAAAGCTGCTGCTGAGCATGCAGCAGAAGGAGCGCTTTGGTATCTTGAGCATGTGAAGACAAAGCCGCATCAGTAAATCATCATTTAGTCGATATGAAGTAGCTGGAGAGTTTAGTAAAGCCATCTATAGTTAGTTCTAACGAGGGAAGCTTGAACCATATTATACCTATCTTTTAATTCATTATAGCTCTATGGGTTGTAACAGTTTTGATCTGTATCAGAACTTTTCTTTCAAACTTTGTGCCATTATATTTCTCCTTAGTAAGGAGCCTTTATCTTTATCTTTATGTTTATGGAATAGAAGAGCTCAAGTCATCCAAGTTAGAGAAAGCTTTGGAGACTTTGTCTGGTTAGACTGAAGGAGGGAATTCAGTTCAGTGAGATTTGAAACACTGATTTTTCTCATTTGCAACTAAGATTTGAGCATTCTTTTTTTTTTTGGTTTTGTTGCATTCTCTCTTGCGCGGACAGAGACTAGAAGAAACTTACTCAAGAATTCTAAGTAATTGTAAGATCTTATTACTCTTGTAAAAAAGGAAAAAACAAGAATATCTCAAAAATATAAAAAAAGAAGAAGCCACATCCACTGCTAACAAAAGAAACAATTTTCTTTTTGCAGCATTCTCTAATTATGGAAGTGGTTATTTATTCAATACTCTTGTGGGGTTCTAAAACTAAACTGAGAAACACTTGTTTCTGAAATCACAGGGTATAGTGTTGCTGGATAGCCTCAATGTCTAGTCCCTTCTGCTTCACTACTGATTCCACGTGACCTTTCAAGGTGTGACGTTCCCTTAACCTGAAATTTACAAGACAAGAAATGTTTGTAAGCCCATTTTCTGAGGAACCTAATGGTATGGAATAATCAGTTACTTGAGCGTTGCCTTGCAACTTCAGCTCGTCTCTTGGCTTGATCAGCTATCTCTGAAAGCTCTCTGTAAGTGCTCTTGTCATTGAACATATCTGAGGTTTGAGCTGGCTGCAATCCGTGAAGTGTACGTTGCGCTTGTGCCCATTGTGCTTCTCTCTCTCCCTTTCCGTAGTCTTTCTTTGACGTGAAAGCGGTCTGAACAGAGGAACAAAGGTTAGGAAAAAGGATTATACTACTGTGTTCTTGTTCTCATCAGTATTGGCCTGAGAAGCAAACCTTGTTCTCAATGACATTATCCCATGCTCTTCCACTCAGTGAATATCTGATGATGAACTTGAGGATATCCAATGGGATGTAGAAGACTATACTATAGAGCCAGATAACTCCTGCCCATCCCCACCCAATACCTCTGATTCTTGCAAAATTCCAGTTTGCGTATACCGCAATCAAAGTAGCAATCTTGGAATGAAAACAACAACAGTGTCAGTATATACTGAAGCTTCTTATGTAAGAGTACTGAATCTTTAACTTACCAGCTGAGCCATGAAAAAGGCAGAGATCAACCAGAAGCCAGGACGTTCAACATATGACCAGCTTCGCGACCTTGTTACAAAGATAAGCGCTTGGCTCACGATACTAACTTGTAGGTAAACAGCTGCTGTTAGCTCATGCGGATTTCCACTGATAGATCTCACCCCAAACTTTGCCTGCACCAAGAGAAAACTGAAGATCAACACATACACTTACTCGAGCTGGTCATAAAAGTAAGATAGAACTCTCTTACAGAGAAGAAGTCAGTGCTCTCTGCAGCCCAGAAGAAAACTACAGTCATGACTGCTAGGTAAGTGCCAAGAACAACGCCGGTGGCAAATATCTCTTTGAGTTTCCATGAATCAGGAAGTGGAGAAGGCTTTACTCTGTCCTTTGATATCGTCATGATAGTACCATCATTCAGGATAGCAACGATCAAGACCATGAATGGTGAGAAGTCAAACTTCCATATGAGTGCAAGAAGCATAAATCCCATCACTATACGGATTGTGATTGAAACTGCATAGATTGTGTAGTTCTTCATTCTCTGGAAGATGGCTCTGCTCGTTAGGACAGCACTAACTATGACACTAAGCCCTGGCTCGGTTAGTACAATGTCAGATGCACTTCTTGCTGCATCAGTCGCATCAGCAACAGCTATTCCAATGTCAGCTCTCTTGAGAGCTGGGGCATCGTTCACTCCATCACCAGTCATGCCACAAATATGCTTCATCTCTTGAAGCCTCTTCACAATCTCATACTTGTGTTCTAATCAGACAGATGAAACAGAGTTAAATTTATGGAGTTGAACCACTTGTGAAGGTAGAAGATTTGATTGTTTTTACCAGGGAAGACGCCGGCGAAACCATCTGCCTTCTCTATGAGTTCATCAACAGGAAGGCTAGCTATAGATTCATCCTTATCTTGTCCAAGTAGAGCAGAAGATGGATACATGTTTGTGCCCATCCCAAGCCTACGACCAGTTTCCTTACCAATGGCAAGTTGGTCACCAGTGATCATCTTGACATTAACACCAAGATCAAGGGCACGCCTGATTGTCTCTGCACTGTCATGTCTTGGAGGGTCAAAGAGAGGTAACAGACCAAGAAACTGCCATGGTTCTCCAGGGCTGTTCTTGTCTTTCTCAGAGACAGTCTGAAATTCAAAAAATAGGAAAAAGAGCATTGATAAAAGAGAAAGAAACACAAATGAATCCCAAAGTTTTGGGACTGGCACTAAATATTATACCTGTCTGCCAACAGCAAGAGAACGAAGTCCTCTGTCAGCAAACTTGTCAATGATGTCATGAGCTCTCTTGCTTGCATCCTCCCGAAGGTTACAGAGCTCAATGATCTAAGAATTACAGAGAATAATCAGTGGGAAAGAATTTGAAAACTCTTGAGAGAAGAAGGAAATGAATTTTGTATTACTTGCTCTGGCGCGCCTTTGCTGACACGGTGCCAGTTTCCATTAGCATCGATGTAAGTGATAGCAGTGCGCTTATCCACAGGGTTAAAAGGAAAGAAATGAACTTCAGTGATGCCTTCTCTTGCTTCTCTGGGATCTCCAAGCATTCCTACAATGCAAGCATCAATAGCATCTTGGTTTTCAACTCTAGAGGCTCTTGCTGCATTCACAAGAAGCTGATCCTTGTCCAAGTCTTTGACAAAAACCTCAACCATGCTCTTGTCAACAGTAAGCTTGTTGAGTGTAAGAGTTCCAGTCTTGTCACTGCACAAAACATCCATTCCAGCCATTTCTTCAATTGCTGTCATTCTCTTTGTGATAGCTCCTTGTTGGGAGAGACGGTGAGATCCGATGGCCATGGTGACAGACAAAACAGTGGGCATAGCAATCGGGATTCCTCCAATGAGAAGCACCAGAAGGTTGTCGATTCCGTCTCTATACGCTCGTTTCTGAATAGGATACATCACAACGATCTCGATGAGCATACCTATAGCGATGGAACAGATGCAGAAGTTACCAATAGCAGTCAAAACTTTCTGGAAATGGCCTTCTTGGTTTGTGCTATCAACAAGATGAGCAGCTTTGCCGAAGAAAGTGTGAACACCGGTAGCGATGACAACAGCTTCTAGCTCTCCTTGTTTGCAGGTGGAGCCTGAGTAAACTTCTTGGCCCGGGTGCTTGGTTACTGGTAAAGACTCACCAGTGAGAGCAGATTGATCAATCTTGAGAGGATCACCATCCAAGAGACGACCATCTGCTGGAACAATGTCACCCAACTTGATGCTGATAATGTCTCCAGGCACCAATATAGCTGCCTCTTGCTCGCTCCACTTGCCATCTCTCAGAACCTTTTCAATTATTATTAGTCATGAATCATCCACATGTTTGCTTGTACATTGAATAATTGTAAAACTTACTTTGGTTTTGGGTGCTAGACCGGCCATCAAAGCGGCAGCAGCATTTCCGGCGTTGTTTTCTTCAATGAAGCTTATGGTAGAGTTGATGATAAGAAGAACCGTAATACCGACGAAATCTTGCCAATCCGGTGGCCTTCCCTGCAGAGTATACAAATGTGAGAAAGATGGATCCGGAAAAAGAAAGAGAGGAAGTTAGTTAGTTTACTCCTCCGTTGGCCAAGGCGATAGCCATAATAGCAGCGAGCTCCATGACCCATGAGAGAGGGTTCCACATAAACCCTAAGAACTTCAAAACCTTGTTTTCCTGTGGGATGATTCAAATTGGTTTTAGATGGAGTTTCTTGAGAGTGAAGAAACAAAAAGAGAAAGATATTTAAGGATGTGTGCCTTTTTCTCTTCGAGCTTGTTAGGACCGAAGATCTCGAGGCGAGTTTGGCCTTCGTCGCTGGTAAGTCCTTCCCTTGTACATCGGAGCTGTGTAAGAACCTCCTCGATCGGTATTTTCTCCTGTTTTCAAAACCAAGAATGAGCAGCTAACTCAAAAGTAAAAGAGGGGAATATTAATGGAGAAGGATACTTACGAGATCGATGCCTTCGTTTTTGATATCGTCCCAGCTAGAATCTTTATTCCCCGCCATCTTGTTTTACAGAAACAGGGTGGTGTGTTTCTTTGTTTTCTTTTTCACTCTTTCTTTCTTTCTTTCTTTCTTTGTTGACAAAATTTTTCCAAAGTATCTCTCTCTGCACTTTTTTCTTTTTCAAAGTGAAATTTTCTCACGATCTTTTTTTCTTTTCTGTTGTTATTCTAACGAAACAGAAGAACAAAAGGGAGAAAAACAGAAACACAAAAAACGAAAACAAATTATTTTTTATATAAAATTGAAGGAAAATTGGAGTCGAAGACAAAGTGTTTATATAGGTGAAGAGGAAGAAGAAGAGGACGCGAGTTTCTTGGCTATGGACAAAGTCCAGGTCCTTTGCTCATTCCCGCTTTCTTCTCCTGCTTCCACTAATCTACTGCCACGTTATCTCTCTCTCTTTCTTCACTAACTAACTAATGACCATATTTAATCACACAACCAAAAAAAAAATTAACTAATAACCAAATTTAGGAAAATTTGCTCCGACAGTAACAATGAGAGAAGAAAACATTAGTCGTTTTAATTATACTAGTTTTAGATAAACATTTCTTGGTTGATTTTATTGATTTGAGTTATTAAAATAACTAAAGTTTAACTATGGAATCAGATGTACTAAAATAAATTCTTGATAAGAAAAAAAGATTTCCTTAGTATGATGAAACGAAAGAGGTATGAGACGAGATGGTTCCAAATTAGGCCCAACTAGAAACATTAGAGATTTACTTTTAGTCTTTTAGACAAGACTCCTAATGTATATTCAAAATGTCATGAACTAAAGTAGATAACAAAGCCCAACGAAGTCCACAAGCTAAAAAAAAAAAAAAAA
>Ga0041059_1000361_pt1 | contig 33143 bp, 18 predicted proteins | sample AraColnosormetaG_FD_56232 | JGI IMG/M metagenome (GOLD analysis project Ga0041059, IMG submission 56232) | Arabidopsis roots microbial communities from North Carolina, USA - Col MF nosort | ecosystem: Host-associated > Plants > Roots > Unclassified | place: USA: North Carolina | collected...
TTTTTTTTTTTTTTTTTTTTGTTCTTAAGGACTGAGTATGACAGAGGAGTCAATACATTTTCTCCTGAAGGTCGTCTCTTTCAGGTTGAGTATGCCATTGAAGCTATCAAGGTAATTTATAGATTACTCTAGCTGCTAATAGCTTCTCTAGAATCTAGTAAAGTTGGGATGTTTCTTTGTTTGCTTAAACGAATTTGGTTACTTAATCCATTATTGTGTTAGTGTGCTTTGTTGGGGAGTAGACAATAGATTGGGCATGCCCTTTTTGTATCCATTGATGGGTTTGTTATGGTTTGATTGCAGCTTGGTTCTACTGCTATTGGTGTAAAGACGAAAGAGGGAGTTGTTCTTGCAGTCGAGAAGCGTATTACTTCGCCTTTACTGGTATAGTTTCTCTCCTTGTATCTTCTCCGTGTGACTCCACTGTTTTATTAACATTTGTTATGTTTAGCAGTTTCCATCTGGTTGATTTGTTAGTATCTAAGAAGTTTTCTTTGCTTTACTATTTCCGTGCCTTTATGATTTTGGTACACGCACATTATGCTACAAATTTAGTCTTGAATTGGCATGAGTGATAGAATCTGAAAGGTAATATTAGTATGAATTTGTAATACCTTTTTGAGTTTACCCTATGATGGTAACTACTTTCTCAGTCTCTTTTTTATCTTTTAAGTAGGAGCCGAGTAGTGTTGAGAAGATTATGGAAATTGATGACCATATAGGTTGTGCTATGAGTGGTCTGATTGCTGACGCGCGAACACTTGTTGAGCATGCACGAGTAGAGACCCAGGTGAGATCTCAGTTTCTGACTTTCTGTTTCTCATGGATTTGTTTTTACATCAAAAGTTCTTTCTGTTACCAACTGGTTTTATTATGTTGAGCAGAACCACAGGTTCTCGTATGGTGAGCCAATGACTGTAGAATCTACAACACAAGCTTTGTGTGATCTTGCTTTACGGTTTGGTGAAGGAGAGGAAGAGTCAATGGTAGTAATCGCTCTATTACCTTTATAGCATAGGAAGAGTCAATGGTAGTAATCGCTCTATTACCTTTATAGCATAGGCAATGTTTAGTGGATTTCTCTTCTTTCTGCTTGGAAATTATGATCAATTATCAGAGATAAACCCTTAGATTGGGGTTTTAAATTTTTGTTGTGAATTAATAGATATAACTCTTTAGGAACCACCACTATAACAATCCCTAATCTTCCATAATGTTTTAGCAAATATTCTTTGGTTCTTTACTGTCTCCTTTTTATATGAATGTACTTATGCTCGGTCTCACAAACTTTTTGCAGTCTCGTCCATTTGGAGTATCCCTTCTCATTGCTGGGCATGATGAAAATGGACCGAGCCTGTAAGTTGTTATTCATTTCGCTTATATCATTTTCCAACTGTGTAGATGATCTCAAATTGGTAAACAACAAATGTTAAACAACTCAATCCTGTATAGGTACTACACAGATCCATCGGGAACATTCTGGCAATGCAATGCAAAGGCAATTGGGTCTGGCTCAGAAGGAGCTGATAGTTCTCTCCAAGAGCAATTCAACAAGGTACTAATAACGTGATTGTTTCACTGTCCCAAGCGCATTACAGAATCTATTTCTTTTGAAGTTTCCTTGAACTCCAATTTCACAACTCTTACAGGATATAACTCTTCAAGAAGCTGAAACAATAGCTGTATCTATCCTAAAGCAAGTAATGGAAGAAAAGGTATTCAATTGATTACAAGTTTGTTTATTAAAAATCCCATTAAATCCCTCTCCGGTTTAGCCCTTTTTGATACTCTCTACTTTTCTGGTTTAGGTGACTCCAAACAATGTCGACATTGCCAAAGTCGCACCAGCTTATCACCTCTACACTCCTCAGGAGGTTGAAGCCGTCATCAGTCGTCTATGAAGAAATAAACCGCCATTCTCTTCCTGTTATCTTACCTTGTCTGTTCGGTAATTTATCAGGCTTCTGTCTGCTTCCGGTTCTCTAAACCAAAAATTAGTTTCGTTTAATCAGATAATGGATTTTATCGAGTTGAGTTTTATTGAGCTTTCTATCTACATTTTTTTGTCGTTTTCAACAAGAAGTTAAAACTAATAAATATCTGTCCAAAAGAAAAAATCAGAACTTGAAAGTTGAAATCTATTATGTACATATCATCATTGTACGTCGGAAAAAAAATCTCAATTATAAGATAATTATATATTTATTATCTATATAACCACCCTCACTGAATTTAACCCAAACCCCATTAAGAGAAGCGCTGATCGTGAAAACCTATCTTTAGCTAAATCTTTAAAAAAATAAAATATATTTCTTTGAGGTTACAAAAGAATATATTGTATTTTTTAAACATATCTTTAGCTAAATCTATAGAAAAAATAATAATAATTGAAAACTTAAGAAAACAAATAATAAGTGATTAAGTTTACAGAGGGGGCATTCCCATAACCGCCTTTGGAATCCAATTATCATCCCCTCGGAGAAAATACTTAACCGTAAACCTTGCAGCCTCATCATCAGACGAAATGGGCTTATACCCAGCCCATTTAACTCTCTTGGATAGATCCGACCCAGGACCTGAATTCTTGTACTCTCTATAGAATATAGTACGTGGAGGCGGGTCATAAGTCGAATTCCACGCAATCCACCCAGCGGGATTCACGAACGACCCAATCACCGATTGCATAATAACCGTCTTCGAAAACAATTTCCACGGACGGCCAAGATACGTCGTAGCAGTTACATTTCCGTTGGGAGAGATTGTGCATTGGTGGATCGATATTCCCGTGTTCTGATTGGCCTCTTGTGTACCTTCAGCGGTGATTGTGTTGAACTGATTCGGAAGCGGCTGACGCGGACGGATGCTGCAGCCTTGGAAGACGACTGTGCCAGCTCCGAAGATGAAATCAACTGTTCCGGTGACGTCACAGTTACGATAGTATTGTCGATTTGAGTGAGTATAAAGAGTATCTTGGTAGCCGTCGAATGAACATCGATAGTAGACTGACCGATCGGAATCTGATCGGAATGCTACCGCTTGATGCTTCTCTGGCCCGGCGGTGTTTATGATTCCCATGTCCTTCATCATAAATCCTTTGCCTTCAGTTGCTGCGCGTAACAAGTTAAAAAGTGTTTAAAATGACCATGTTACTTCAAAAAAGCAGAGAGTATAAATAAGAAAGATGAGAGAGGTACCAAACGTGGAGGTATTGAAAGTACGAACCCCGTCGACCATGTTAGTGCTACCGGAAATAATGGTCTTATCCCTGCCGTCGCCGTAGATAAACACATTCCATTTATCCTTTTTCATAAGGACATTCTCCACATACGTACCTGCTTTCACGTATATAACAAACATCGTTTTCCCCTTCTTCGGAACTCTCCAAACCGCTTCATTCACCGTCCTCACATCGCCGGAGCCATCCGCCGCCACCGTAACATGAGGCGTTAAGTTCTTCGCTTGAAGTAACCGCCTCACTCCTGGTCTAACCCAATTTGGAAACGAATTCGAGTTAAGTAGCCGTCTCCCCTGAACCGGGATCCTAGACTTGCTTGGTTTTTTGAGAACCTGCGCGACGATGGCTAAGCTGTTGCTTGTGAACTCTGTGGAATTAACCATGGCGGATTTAAGCTTCTGTGGGATTGGTGAGTTGTAGTTATCTTCATCAAGCGTGTCGCCACACGTCCCGATATCTGTTACGGCGGAGCTAAGCCACGTTATGAGATCGCCGATCGTTGACGAATTCAAATTCTTCTTCCCGCCACTAATTACTTCATCCAAGGAGGAAATAGTATCGTTAACTGAATCAACCGCGAGGTCGAACACATCTGCGCAAACACTAAGCGCCGATTTGAGTCCCTCATCATTAGTCTCTTCCGCGAGTTTCTTCGGTAAACCAACGATGGAATTGAGTTCGTCGAATGTAACTTGTAACGAAAGCCTGAATAAAACCTTCGGATCTGTCGTCGTTTTGGATAATGGAAGCTTCGAGATGCTTGAGATACAAGAAGCAGGGTAATTAGTTACATTACACACAGTTCTGAGGACTGAACTCGGTGTTGGATGAGGTGACTTTCGAAGCCGCGGGGACTGAACTCCGTGTCTTTCGTGTATTGGAAACTTCGCGATGATCGCTAAGCTGTTGCTTGTGAACTTTCTGGAATTGACCATGGCGGATTTAAGCTTTAGTGAGATTGGTGAATTCGCGTACTCTGTTTTGTTCTGGCTGAGTTCATCAAGTGCGTCGAGACACGTGTCGTGATCTGTTACGGCGGCGCTAAGCCAAGTTTGAATCTCGTCGATGGTCGACGACTTCAAAATCTTCTTCCCGTCACCAACTTCTTCCATGGTGGAAATAGTATCGTTGACTATATCAATCGCGTCGTTGAACACATCTCCACAAACACTAAGAGACGATTTGAGTCTCTCATCGTCCGTCTCTTCGGCGAGCTTCTTCGGTAAACCGGCGATCGAATTGAGTTCGTTGATGACAACTTGTAACGAAAGCCTGAATAAAGCCTCCGGATCCGTCGTGTTAGACGATGGAAGCTTTGAGATGCTTGAGACACAAGAAGCAGGGTAACGAGTTACGCTGCATACATTTCTGAGTGAAGCGGCGGGAGTCAACTTGGGGACTGAAATTGGTGTTGCATGTGGTGATGAGTTTAGAAGCCGTCTCCCGTGAATCGGGATCCCAAAATCGCTTATTGTAGAGAGAATCTTCGCAACGATCGCTAAGCTGTTACTTGTGAACTCGGTCGAGTTAACCATGCCAGATTTAAGCTTCAGTGGGATTGCTGAATTCGTGTGGCTGATTTCATCAAGCGCGTCGAGACACGTTCCGTGGTATGTCACAGCGGCGCTGAGCCAAGTAAGGAGATCGTCAATGGTCGCAGCATTCAAAATCTTCTTCCCGTCAACAACTTCCATGGCGGAAACAGTTTCGTTAACACGATCAATAGCGAGGTCTAACAGATGTTCGCAAACACTAAGCGCCGATTTGAGTCCCTCATCGTCCGTCTCTTCAGCGAGCTTCTTCGGTAACTCAACGATTGAGTTGAGTTCGTCAATGACAACTTGTAAAGAAAGCCTGAATATAACCTCCGGATCCGTCGTGTTGGACAATGGAAGCTTCGAGATGCTTGAGAAGCAAGAAACAGGGTAATTAGTTACGCTACACACAGTTTTGAGTGAAGCGGCGGGAGTCAACTCGGGGACTGAACTCGGTGTTGGATGTGGTGAATTGCCTTTCCGGCTGTGAATTGCGATGGTGACGGTGGAGCTGATGATAATCGCCACCAGAACTGCCACGGAAATGCCTATTTGATACAAACGCTTTCTCGTCTTTCTCTTCAACGCCAAATCTTGAGTTTCGTCAACTTTGCCATAGCCTTTGTTGATTGACTTGACAGTATCCATCAAAAACCCTAACTCGGTTTCTAGGGTTTATATTTGTGTGTGTGTGTCTTAGAACAAGAATGAAGAATTGGTTATTGATGTCAGTGTGTTGATAGTTTTATATAAGTAGTGGAATGTGAATATTTAAATTAACGTCTCGCGTTTATTCTCTGGTGCTTCTTAAGGAAGTGTGTGTAGATGATCGATTAAAATTAGGAGTGTTGACGATACATCATGTTCTGTCACTAGTTAATTCATGATCATCCTCTTACGTAATTTCTGTCACTAATTAATTTATATCAATCTTCATTAAGAAGTTTCCGTTTCTGTATTCATCAGATTGTAATTGAATATTGCATGATTAATGCAGAATATTCGACCTGGTTTAATAAAAACATGAATTTGGGTGCTACTTGTGATTAATAATACAATACTAGTTTCAAGTTTTAAGTCCAAATGTTTGTCTAATTTAAAGTAATATTTTCACTTCTAGGCACATATGTACTTACTAGAGAGTATAGAAAACATGCACGTCTTACTTGATAACACATGCAAATGGGCAAATCATTCCAGTGAAGCTAATAAGCAGTGTAGAAAAAGTCAATGCAGAGCACATTGGTTTGTATTGTCAACGTTGCACATTGGATTAGAAATTACACTTTTTAAAATAATAGTTTGAGCAATATACTGTTATAGAAAGAAAAAAAACTTACTGATTAATAGTGTGCTTAATTAATTGTTTAGAATTATTTGAATTTGAATGCGGGAAAATGTCCTCAAAAATATATTGATAAATTTTTATCTTATTGAATATTTTAACATGATTACGATTGAACATTTTATCATGATTTTTATTTGAAGATATTTTTATTCATAGTCTATTTTATGGGGTTTTTGTTATGGAAACTTTGGATGTATAGAATCACGAATTTCTTGATATAATTGATGAGATATTGTAGTGATCTAATTTGGGATAGATTTTAGTGATATGATATACTTACTGTGCATTAGTTTTGGGCTTTTAGGATAAGTTCCTTGCAGAATACTAAGGAAGTCTGGTTGTCAAAGTTCTAGAAATGTCGTTTATGGAAATATCATAGTTAGGAATATTTGGTTTGAAAGAGGTTAATTACTTATTTTGATCCATTTTCTCTCATTGGAAGATTGACTCTTTTTTTTTTGTGCAATGGAAGAATGACTTTATTTAGGGGAAAATACCAGGAAAAAAAAAGAATATCCAGGTAACAAAAAAATGCAAGATCAACCTCAATTTTTTTTTAAACTACAAAAAGAACTTAGGTCATATTTAATTTTATTTTTATTTTTTCATATGTAAATTTAATACCCGTTAAAATGGGTTAGCAAGAATGTTTATCAACTGAAGATTACGGTCTAAAAGAAGCCCATGAGACGAACCAACAAACGTGTCAAGAATGTCTCCCTCCGGTCAGATTGAACCATCTTGGGCTAAGTTAACCTGGCGCTAACATGCCCGATAGCCGATAGGCCAATGCTCATTATAGTGATTTTGACGTTAAACACGTTACAAGTACAAAGGAAAGTTCGAGTCTTCGAGATATTAATTTGAGTAATGTTAATACGTTATGAATCTTATGATATAGTCGAAGTCAACTTTGGCCAGCTAAATCTAACCAAGGTCAAAGACAAGTTTTTTTGTACGCTTTCGAATTGTGAATTCATCGTAAAATTGCGCAATTATCATTATTAGGCATTCATGTGGTTTATATATTTCCAAGTTTCTCTTTGCTTTACACCATAGTAACAAACTTAAAAAAGAAAAAAAGAAAAAAATCAACCGGTCGATGATTCAAGGTTTTTTATTTTTCTAAAAGCACTCCGAAACGGTTACCGGGAGCATCGTCGGAATTATCCTAAATTCCCTTTCTTTCAGCCTTCTTACCGTAACTGTCCTCATTGCTTATTCTCTTTCTAGATCGGATTACCTAACAAGTTTTGGACTACAATGCATGCATATCAAAATAGTTTGTNTTTTTTTTTTTTTTGATATATGGACATAAGTTTCGTTGACAACAAAAAGAGAGAGAAGTTACAAGAAAATACATGTTTTTGGTTTGTTTTTTATTATGACATCCATCATGCATCATCATCAAATAGGCAACATCCCTCCTTTCTCAAATCCATATTCTCAAGGCGCAAAAACCCGCATTATTTCATCTCGTTTCTAATACTACGATGATCTAGAGAAAGTACACAACCCAAACAAAACAAAGAGGACAACACGATTTGCTTCATACAATATTAATCAATAATTTTTGTAGCCAACAATACGTAGGAACACATTACACAACAATCTCTCAAAGACCGAGCGAGAAGGGGAAACCGGTCGACGATAACCAGCCTCCACCACCAATAAACTGACCAGCCGTATATTTTTGAGCTTCAGCAGCAGCCGTAATTACCTTAAAGCCCCTCCACTTCACTCTATTTGCAGTTCCAGCCCCTGCTCCTGTGTTCGAATACTCTCTGTAAGTCAGAGTGTTCAACGCAAAAGTCCCGGTCCACTCGGACCACCCTTCGGGTCGGATCACGTCGGAGATAGCCGACTGCATTATCACCGTTTGTGAATATTCCTTCCATGGCCGACCCAAGTACGTCGGAAAACTACCTTTCACCGACTGTAAATCCGACGTGGCACCGATCCTACATTTCTGGATAACGATCCCTGTGTTCTGGTTAGGATCCGTTCTTCCCTGAGCTGTGACCATGTTTTTCTGACCGGAATTAGGGCGGCGAGCGTGGATGTCACAGTCTTGGAGCACGACGGCGGCGTTTCCGAAGATGAAGTCAACGGTTCCGGCGATGAGACATTTGACGAAGAATTGACGGTTAGAGTGGACGTATAGAGTGTCTTGATAAGCTAACATGTCGCAATTGTAGAAGGCGGAGAAATCAGAACCCACACGGAGAGCCACCGCTTGGTGCTTCGACGGACCCGCCGTGTTTTGGAAAGTGATGTCACGAGCTAAGAATCTCTCGCCGACAGCAGCTGGGCCCCACAAAAAGAAACAACGGTTAATTAACGGCATCATTAGCTAAAAGACTAATTAAAACAAGACTTCTTTTGCAAGAATATCACCTTTACTTTTACGAAAATTTTAAAACTAAAATGTTAATATTTTGGTGTTATAAAGGGGAAAAAGAAATGCGAATTATACCGAAGTTGTAAATGAAATGATAAAAAACATATTTCTATTTTTTGTTCACATGTAATAAATTTAATTAATGGACAAAATTTTGATAGAAAAGTTAACAACAATGAAACAAACAAAATAAGAAAGAAAAAAGGTACTCCATCCCTAAAACGAACGGCTCTCTTCACGAGTGGATGAGCCATAAAACCAATCCACATAACGTGACTCGGAAAAGCATATGAATAAAGCCAAGAAAATAATGGATAGAGACACTCACATGACTCAGATCTTAACTAAGTTTTTTGTTCAATTTGGTAAATTCAAATTTACATTTAATTATATCTCGTTACTACTAGGCTACATGTGCGCGAATATATGTTGTAGTGGGGGTACTAAGACAAGAATCTACATGTGTATATTTAATGTGCATGAAAAGAGTAAAGATTTTTCCACCAAATAAAGGACCACAATCGTGCAAAATTGCTTTTATCTTTTGTCAAAAAGTTAAGTAATTAAAATGCTTACCAACGGTGGCGGAGTGGAAAGTGGTGCTACCGTCTACAACGTTTCGACTTCCGGTGATAATAGTTCTCGTCCGACCATCTCCCATAAACATTATATTCTTTTTCTTCTTAGCAACCTCCACATTCTCTCTGTAAACTCCGGCTTTTATATGTATCACATACCTCTTATTACTATTTTCAGGGGCCGCGGCAACCGCAGCAGCCACAGTTTTAAATGTACCGCTACCGTCAGCTGCCACGGTGGCGTCAGCTTTCACACCTGAACCCTGAAGAAGCCTCCTATCTCCAGCGGATAACCAAGTTGGCCATCCCTCCGAGTCTAGTTCTCCGGCTCCGGCGATATCTACAGCCACCGTAGTTTCCTGATTCTCCTCCTTGAGCTTACGGTTGTTTGAGGTTATTTTAGCTTTTTGCTCGAAGTTGGCTATGTCAGTATCAGTCATGTTCTTGATCATTGCTAGAGCGTTGCTGCACATGTGCTCTACGTGTATCTGCATTTAATCATTTCGTTATAAAGCTATATTTTCAAAAAATTGTGACACCAACAAGTTGATATATAATTACAAGTATATACTAATAACAAAATAGATAGCTACTATTCGTATGTATGGACCAGCACTAGCTAACAATATCTCAATGTAAGAATAAACAAGCTCTAAAAAATTGTCACTAAGATGTGATGTGATGTAAGAAAGTTTTTTTTTTCTTTTTTTGATAATTGTGATGTGATGTATGAAATATCTAGTTTTCTAGTAACTCTATATAAATTTTCCTACTATAAACATTATCAAAACAAGTGATTTAATTATGTTGAACATTCATCTATTCCATAAAATTTAATGAACGAACATAAACGTAAAAACAAATGCAATTTGTATACCTTTGCGATATTTAATTTTTGATTTTCAAAGGTTCTTTACGTACCTGCCCCTTCAACAAGGCTTTACGAACTTGCTTATCGGCGTCGTCATGAGAGAAGCCGTCGAGACAAGTCTCCTGGTTGGTAATGGCGGAGCTAATTAGTGTTTTGAGATCTCCGGCGTGTTCCCGGAGAGTTTTTTTGGTTGGATACAAATGGAGATCTTCCACCGTTTCATGGAGCTCGTCCAGCGTCTCATCAATAGTCTCCAAACAGTCATGAAGCGCCGTCTTCTCGCGCGGCGTCAGTCCTTTCCTCTTCTTGATCAGCTTCTTCACGGTGAAGTAATTGTGCTCCACGGCGGTTATTGTTAGGTTCACCGATGCCTCGATGACATCTTTTTGCGACGTTAGCTCGACGCCGCCGGCAGTTACCACGGCAGAGATACAGAGCTCAGGGTAACGCGTGGAGCTGCATGAGGATCTTAGCACGGCGTGAGACGACGGGGATAGAGTTCGTTTTTCGTTGGCTTTTGAAGCTCCGGCAGAGATTCCGGCGACGGCGGCTACGAAGAGCAAAGCTACGGCGGCGGATAGCAAAACAAGTTTCTTGTTTTTCTTGAAATTATCTTTAGAAAAAATTTCTTTCATTGATGGTGCCATTGTTCGACACTAGTGAGTGATGATGAATGTACTCGTGAAGAGTGGGTGTTTATATAATAATTATGTTGATGAAATTAAAATCAAACACGATACTATTTATTTAAAATGGCTTTTTCTGGTTTTACTTTTCTTGATTCTATTATTTGAGTGGAATTTTCAGAAAAACAAAAAACGTTCCACTGGGTTATATAAGCTGCCTCGCTCGTAAAGATAAGATCTTCGTTTTATGTTTTAATCAGAATATTATTCATATTATACGGAAATTGACAGGAGTCTATTGTCGTTTTTGTATTTTTGTAATTTTGTATATGTAATTACCTAAATATTCGTTGCTTTGCCAGTGATGAACTCACCAGTCTCGTCCACGTTTATCCTCATACACATTAGGAAACTAGGATTATATTATCATTAACCGACAATAATATAACCTTTTTCTTTACTAAAAAGCATATTCTTCTTTTCTGATTTTAGTATTCGTTTCGTCATTCAACCAATTTGAAAATCTCGAGTGTTACTAAAACTATTCTTTGGATTCAATTGATGTGTAAGTGTAACTGGACCGTCGTTATCAGAAACACTTGTTATTTTCAGTTTTGATTTGATAACATTTGTATCTTTAAAGAGTTCAATAATAGAATTAGTACTATCTTACTTAGAAGTATAAATCTTTTTACACACAGTACTTAGATCTTTCTTTTAAAACATTAGGTACAGAGTTGATTACATACAAGTATAGAATGCTGATTTATGTATCTTAACAACAATAGTTGAGAAAACTGCCATTATACTAAAACTATGGAGGTAAAGGACTATTTCTACCTATAAATTGTTAATGATGGGTCTTGAAACGTCTAATCATACATAAAAGGAATTAATTAACGTTGCTATAAATGTTATGGCAGAACATTATAGTATACAGGTATAATTAAAGCAAAGCAAAAGTGTCACATAGCGATTATGTAAACAATCAGATATTAGGGGCACCGAAATTATTGATGAAATTATAAATATAAAGTATTTAGGCCGATGGCTGCAAGCCTGTCACGGGTCCATCTACCATTTTTTTTTTGGAATAAAGCTATTATTCCATCAATTTGATGAAAATAAAATTTAAATACAAAGTATTGTTGCTATAACGCAGACTCTAGCTCTCTTTTAAAAGATATGAATGATATAAACTAAACTGTTTTAATCTGTTTGAGTATCTGATTGTTTATTAAACTTGGAAAAAAATTATTCTCTCTTATGATGACATCTCTAAAAATTATTTTTCTGATTTCAATAAACATGTTTATATCTGATCTCTGGTAGGTTTAGTAAGATTATAAACATAGTCTCAGTGGATGTCATATCAAACATTTTTTCCCCCATTTCATCAGATCATATTCTCTCCAACATAGTTTAGTTAAATGTCATCTATAAAGAAATGTTTATTTCAGTGTCGGTAGTTTAATTGACCAAATCTAGAAAATGAAATAAAAGAGATTGTATCCTAAATCCAAGTATCGGATACAAGTACATTATTGAATTATAGCCATATAGGATAAAATGCTACAAATAGTTATGAATGAAGTTTGTTCCCTCGTTTAGAAAAGCATACAGTAAACTCGTAATCATCACATGCTTTCTTTCATTTTTTTTTTCTTCTTTTTTTGGCGATCTTTTCTGTGTTTTTTTTTCTAATATATCAAAAGTTGATGTTACAATCATGTGAATAATTTGATTCCTTCTTTATCATTAATCTTTCATTATCTAGAGTAGCTAATTTAAGGCGGGGAACTTATTTTACGGAAAAAGTGATAAATTGTGTAACGGGTATATTAAACATAACAACTTGCATAATCTCTTTTTGTTGACAGCAACAACTTGCGTAATCCTTTCTATCAACAAGTTGCAAATACAGGGCATCCAATGCAGTAATCGAGAGACTGATGTCCAAAAAAAAGAGAGAGGCAATTTTAAAAATAAATAATAAATATAAAAACTACCATAAGTTTATAAATAACAAAAATATCATATTTGGTATGAACATTTACTTTTAGGTTAATTACAGACTACTTAAAATTTCAAGACATTTTTTGCAATAATTAAATAACCCCTTTGATGTATGTTGTATCAAATTGTTTAGAATTTAAAATATTAGTAGTGAACAAAATTTATATTCTCACAACTAATTTTTTGAAGATACCTATTTCCACACTACTTTTATGAAAAATTGTCTGTTGTAATAAAACCTCTGCCAATTATTCTTTAAAAAGGTCACTTTGTTTGGTTGATAGATTTGTTTGTCTTCACGCTTTGAACGTGCTGCTGCACATACACAGTTTATCTATTTAAATTGTGTCAGTAGAGAGCGTTGGGAAATGTAATTGTTTCTAAAAAAAAGTTACTACTACAAGATTTATACATTTATTAAAAGAAAAACATTCATCGCGACATTCACAGTATCAGTCGTTCCTAGTATCTTTCTTGCAAGTTGAGATATACTATGGTACCATAGTATATTAGTGTATATCATAAGTTTTGTACCAAAAAAATAATTTATTTATCACTTTTTAGTGATGTCACGGTAGCTTAATACATGGACAGTATATTATCATATAATGGGCCCATAATGCCTAGCATGGGCCTGATTTTATATCTCTTTCGCCGGAATGTCTATCACCACCGCCGTTAATTCTGGTTGACCTTCGTTTGCTTCGCCGCAGCCACCATCTTCAATAATCGCCGTGTCTGTGTTCGTCGGAGGATCTGTCGAAAACTCATGATGTTCGGATGTTTGGTCGTGGTTTTGGTTAAAACTCTTGTCGCGGCCGCCAAGTTCTGGTCTCGTTCTTGACTGCTTCAAACAAACTCTCTTTCTACATATAGGACAAGTGGAGTTTGATTGCAGCCAGGAGTCTATACATTCAACGTGAAACCAGTGATCACAGCTCGGCAAAACCCTAGCTTTGTCTCCATCGGCTAGCTCCGAGAGACAAACGACGCATTCGAGGACGTATTTGAAGTCTTTGGTATTGAAGTCTACGATAGGGATCGATCGTAGAACGTAAGGCTTTATACCGACACGTTCCTTGATGGTGATGCTGACATGACCATCGTTGTTGTTGTCATGATCATGATCATCATCATGAGTATTATAACATTTAATGATGCAACTCACTACCACGGCCGAAATCCCAAAGAAAAAGAAAGCGAAGACAATATTTATTCCGAGATGTATTAGAATGACAGCATCGGATTCTTTCATCTTCTATAAACTTTTTTGAAGAAGATCAAACTCTCAGTAAGAAACCAAAAACACAGTTGGTAGAGAAAGCTGTTAGCTAATTCCAAACCTAATTAATTTGTTTAGGTATTTATAATAACGTAACAAAAATCCATCTCGATAAAAATTGGGAATAAGAATTTCCATATTTTTTTTATAGATTCTTTTATATGTAACTGAGATATAGTTAACAATGACAAGATTTAGAGATTACAATCTGCTTCCTAGTAATAAGGCACGACATTGTGAAGGCGTTTTCCTCTCTTTTTTTTTTCCTTTTTTTTTGTGGCGTATAATAATTTCATAATAAAAAAATAAAATAAAAAAATCATAATTTGATCAGATGATAGTAAATTCAGATTTCTGAACACGTGTTGATTTGTCAGTGATTAAAGATTGTAAAGCTGACGAACTTTTCTCGATCCACAGCTTCTGTTTTGCTTTGATTATTTTGTTTCTTCATCATTATTTTAATCTTTAGTTTGATGTATTGACAAAATTAATCACTTACGGTGTAGTACACTGAAATTTTGGTTTTGATAAATGTTTGTATATGATGATCCACACCAAGGCTAGAATAGAAGACTAATTATTTACGGTATAATTAAACCGGATATTTAGGATTTCTGCACTTCTAATTTTCGGCAGAAATATCTGCAATAGAAAGATATTCAAGATCATAGAAAGATCTATTTTTCATATATATGTAATAAGGCATGCATAAGATAGATATGCAATAGAAAGATTGTCGATAAAATCCTTAACTTCTTAGAATCTTACTCCGCGAATCTAAATGTCTACTATAAGTCTATAACCACTGTTAAATCTGGTTGAACTTCGTCTGCTTCAGTGGAACTAACGTTCTCGATAACTTCTGAATATATACTCGAGTCGTAACTATGAGTCAAGCTCGAGTCATCTACAAATTTTGGTCTCGTTCCTTCAAAACTTCAACTTCGATTCTGCAGATTGGACAAGTACTGGAATTCGATTGAAGCCACGTGTTGATACAATAAGCGTGAAACTAATGATTACAACTAGGCAAACCCCTATTGTTGTCTCCGTCGACGAGTTCTGAGAGACAAACGACGCATATGACGCCGTCTTTGATATCTTTAGGGATGAAGTTTACGACGGATATTGATAGGAAAACGTTCTTTCTATTAATGTGTCCTCATTTAATGCATCGCTTCGGCTATGAGATTTCTACTCTCCAACAACGATGCAGCAAGTACAAGTACTCTCGCAGCCTTCTTACTGAATAATACCTCTTTTTAGATTCTTCTGCTACTCACTTGTTGCAAATCGAGTAATACCTCAACAGTCACCAGTAGTCTTTACATGAGCAGATTCCGTCGACGAAATGGTGGAATCGTTTTGTGTCTCTGAGGACTATGACTCTCCTAGTTACTTGTGACACAATCTTCATCCATGAATGACAGTCTGCACATACTCTGAGATTCTTGGTAATCCTAATTGGAACCCCTTCACCTGTGTGGATTAGGGAGTAGGTTGTCGCGAGTCTCTCGCTGTGTCCACAAACCCAATTTGCTTTGGTTTCTTCATCAACATCATGAAGCACCACACTCGTATTAGGCGAATAACCGGATTTTTCAATTGCTTCTTGTAGTTCTGTCCATACTTTCTTATACTCATCAGAATTACGAAACTCATAACCACCTCCTGCAACAAAGATTTGAATCTTGTCTTTAACCTGTACCCAACTGCAACCAGCTTCCTTTTTGACCCCTCTTTGTTTCATCATCTCTCGAATCTTATCCACATTGTCCCACATCTTTGCATCAGCATATATGTTAGAAACCATAACGTAGTTCCCTGGATTATGAGGTTCAAGAACAAACAACTCTTTTGCTGCAATCTCTCCCACTGAAACATTCCCATGAAGCCTGCAAGAGTTGAGCAGTGATCCCCAAATGGACGCACTTGGCTTAAATGGCATTGTTTCTATCACCTTCACTGCTTCTTTGATCTTACCAGCTCGCCCCAAGATGTCAACCAAACAAGCATAATGCTCCAAAGCCGGTGAAACTCTGAACTCCGTTTTCATGCGTTCAAACAAACTTAGACCATATTCCGTAAGCCCTGTATCGCTACACCCAGATAACAAAGCAACAAAGGTAATCCCATCTGGTGCAACGCCTGACTCTATCATCCATTCAAACAGATTTATCACTTCTTCAATATTTCCGTTGATTGCATAACAGTTTAGCATTATGTTCCATGAAGCCAAATCCTTAGTTAACATCACATCAAAGACTCTCCGAGAATACTCAACCTCTCCACATTTCCCATACATATCCATCAATGAATTAAGCAATGGAACATCAGGTTTCTCTTTCGATTTCAGAATCTGTGCATGAATCTCTTTCCCGGTGAGAAGAGCAGCGACACGTGAACAAGCGGGTAATATTGTCGTCAACGTCGCCCAACTAAACCCGATCATCTCTTCCTGCATCTTCCTGAACAGATTAAACATCTCATGAACCCGAACTTTCTTACTGAGTACCGAAATTAAAGAATTCCAAGTAACAACATTTCTCTCAGACATTCCATCGAACACCTTACGTGCATCATCAAATAAGCCACTTTCCATATAAAGCTTCAAGAGCACATTATACACTACTTGGTCAACCTTCTCCTTTCGTTTCACAATCTGGGCATGGATTCCTCTACCAACCCGAAGATCTTTCAAATCCACGCACGCTTTCAACGCCACGGATATCGAAAAATTCCCAGGCTCAATGAAGCTACACAACATATCCACATAGACGATCAAAGCGTCTCTTGGTGACCCGTTTCTAGAATACCCAATCGCCATAGCTGCCCAGACTTTCTCAGTAAGTAGACTCGAATCAGTTACATCGTCAAAGATTTTCCGAGCAAGATCCAATCGGCGACAAACCGAGAATAGGGTAATGAGCTTGCTTAGCAATTTGGGGTTGTGACGGAGACTAGGATTGTTGAGAATCAAAGAACATATTTTTATACCATGGTGGAGTGATTTAGCGGAGATACAAGCATGAAGAAGGTCTGTGTAAGCTTCGGGAGTGGAGAGATTGGACGGCGAGGATGATGAATTCTCTATCAATGTCACGGCTTCGTCGAGTTTGGTTGATTTAGAGAGACCTAAAGGCTTTGTGAAGACAAATTGTCTCCATGGGATTTGTAAAAATTTAGCATGGTTGATACTCTGAGACCCCAGTGGAGTAAGATAAGCTTGTGGAGTGATAACATCTGCAAGTTTTTTGAATCATGAAACCAAATCAACCATTGAAATGCACAAGCTTTGAGAAATTAAACATCTTTGTAACATCATCCAGAGTAGAATTTAAACCAATTATCCAAAAAGTTCTGAATCAGAATGTAAACGTACCTAAAGAAGGCATTGGAAATTCATTCAGCTCAGGAGTGAGAGAAGGCGAAAATTCGAAACTCGTCTCTTCGAAAAGTACAGTATCTGTGACTGTGATTGTAGAGATGAGACAGAGAAGAAGAGGGAGATGGATAAGCCACACTTAATGGGCCTTTAATATTTGGGCTTTTAAGTCCCGGTAGATGTATATATTATATTTTATTTTTCTTTTATTCGAGACCACAAAATTAGAAATACTAAGCGCAGCAATAAGATTCGAAGAAACAAAGATTACTATTACACAATGCATATTGAAGAGATTAAGCAGGATAAAAAAAAACCAAGACCCGTCATCACCGGTCGGAGGATGGTGCATCTTCGCCGTTAGATCCTCTTTGAGAGCCTTCAACTTTTTTCTCAACCTCTTTTCTTTTCTGTTCTTTGTCTTCGCTGCCTTTACTAATCCTCTCCCTGATCTCTTCCTCCTACGCATTAGAATAATTTAATTTCATGATTACTATGACAAACAAACAAAAATGAGATTATGAAACCTCAACTAATTGGTTACATTGTCAAGTGCTTTAGCGTTGGGAAGTTTCGAACCATGAACACCAGCTCGGTTCGAGGCTTTTCCAACCATCGTCCTCACGCCGTCGTAACGACCATCAAACTTTCCGACGGTTCCCACAGATCTCCACAACTTCCCGATCATCATTCTAATTATTTCTACCCTCATTCAAGAAATCGTGTATATTATATGGTTTTGATTCAAACGTGAGGTGTGCATAGTATAGTCGATTTATCTACCACGTGTCATAAAAAGTGTCCACGTGACAAATCCACGTGTCACTAGCGTGTTTCCGGTCGGGTTTCTAATATTACGTGGATTTACGCTCTTACGGTTCCGTCGTCGCCTTGATTGCCGGTGAAAGTCCAAAGATTGTTGAAATTTAGAACGACCGTTGCTGTTTAAGCTTTAGCAATTCAGCAGCAGATTTACACAAATTGTAATCGATCATATTCCACTTTATTAACATAAAATTTATTCAAACAAGGAAAAAATTACAAATGGAATAATACCGTTTTTGGATCGGAACTCACAAAAGGGAATGGTTTTGTTCATGTTGTCGGAATCTAAAAAAAAAGCTACAAATTGGGAACAAATTACAAAGAAACATGGGAGTGTACAATGCGTGAAGGGTTGTTGTTGTTATTCTCTCATCATCAGTTTTATGAAACCGAAAGAAAAAAAGGATTTTGTTTTGTTTTGTCTGTCCTCGGTTGTCACTTGTTGTCGTCCCATCCAGATTCCGAGCAGACAAGAGAAAAAGGGCAAATTTTTATGTTTTTTTTTGTTGGTTCTCATCAGGTAAAGAATTTACATGTAATCATTGACGCCGGAGCTACCGGAGCCGACTCCAACAGTTCTCTTGCTCATGTTAGCTCTCTGCACCAATACAACCAATGCTTGCACCACTTCAGACATGGGTGGTCTAAACTCTGGCTCCGGCTGTAACAGATTAAAAGAACAATATACATTCAGATTTCATTTGTTCAGATCATCACATTATAATATATAGATGATTACCTGGACGCAAAGGGCGATAACATCTGCAAATCGGGAGAGGGATTTAACCGGGTATAGCCCTTTGAGAGCTGGATCAACCATTTTGCCCAAAGCATCAATGTCGTGAAGCTGAGGTGTTGCCCATCTTACCAATGATTGTTCCGATCTTGACCTTGTGCTGTCACACACAACAATCACCAGGACTTACTTCAATTCTGAACACATTTGCATCACTCTTAAGTTTTTTTAGGAAGGCGAGGGATATGGATTGTAAAAGTACCTGTCGAATGGTTTTCTTCCGGTTAAAAGCTCGAGCATCACTACTCCAAAACTGTAAACATCGCTCTTCAAAGAGTATTGGCCTGACATTGAAGTTTCTGGTGCGCTGTATCCTTCATCGTTTTGGTTTAGTAGCTGCACAATGTCATGAATACTTAGGAACAAGTTCCATGGAGGAACAAAAGAGAGAGAGAGATACTAGAATTCTGAGAAGTTTAGTCTATACTATATATACCTCGTTTGCAGTGGGAAGGAAGCTAGCGAGACCTGAGTCTGAGAGGTGTGGATTCAGCTCTGAGTCAAGTAAAATATTTGCTGATTTAATGTTCTTGTGGACTATAGATGGTGAGCAAACTTCATGCAAGTACCTGCAACAACAACAATACTTTCCATGAGACTCTGCTGCATGCTATTATATTGAGCAATAATGTGATTGAGATGTTTAAAGACTTACTCCAATGCACGTGCAGTGCCAAGAGCGATCTTGACACGGGGATTCCATATCAACGGTTTGCTTTCCTCTTCTGCAAGATGTAAAAAGTCATGCAATGAGCCGTTTCTATGGAACTCATAGACCACCAAGTGTTGCCCGTGTTCAGAACAGTAACCATCAAGCTTTGTGACATTTTCGTGATCCAAATGCGCTATTTTCGATACAATTTCGGTAAAATCATCAGCAGTATCCGTGGGAAGCGCAGATGAGTCGATTTTCTTCACAGCAAGTACCTAGTAGATCAAAGAAAATATCTCAGTAGCAGAATATTATGACATTGTGCTCTTACAAGTAGAGGAGGATTATATAAAATTAAATACCTTTCCATCTTCAAACTGAGCTCTGTATACTCTTCCAAATGTTCCTTCACCGAGAAGATTATCTACGCTGAAACTGTTGGTAGCTACTTGAAGATCTGAAACCGTATATGTGTTCACATTTGAAGGAACAACAACAGCAGCTTTCTTTGCAACAATAGGTTTTCTCATTGTTGAATCATCGTCATCAAACGACTTATGTCGCTCAGATGGTGGAGGACGTAGATTCATCGACAATGACGTATCCAGTTTCTTTGTCTCAACCAATGGTGGATTCTGTACAGACTTATTCTCTGCAACCAGATGATTACATAGTTAGAAAACCATAAGATTATTTGATGTATAATACTTTTTGACAATAAAAAAAGTTTAATGAGTTATTACCTTGATGAAAGTCATTGGACGCTAGTATAATGGGTTGGTTAATGTTATTATCAGTCTTTTCAATGTCCGTGGATGATGACCGCTTTGATCTTTTTCTCTTGATCAAGAAGAAAGCTATGACTGCTGTTACAACTATCAAAGAAATGACTATTCCTGCTACTCCACCAGCTCCAAGCCCTGATTTGCTGGAGTCTTTGCTATTGCTGGAATCACCATTGGAACGGTTTCCACGGTTCCCGGATTTCGGAGTAGGTGATGATTTACTGATCGGTGGTGTACCAGGAGGTGGTGGAGGTGCAGGCCCGGAATTTAATAAATTGCCATCTTTTCTGTTTTCAAGATCATTCAGGAAAAAATTAGTGAGATTAGAGAAAAGATCGAAGAATCGAAGAAAGGAATGCAACACTTACTGCAAGTTAATGCCTTTCAAAGAATCAGGGATCCAGCCTGTGAACCGATTGTTTGCAATATTCCTGAGGAGGAAGCATTCAGCAAGAACAACATTCAAGTGGTGTCTACAGGAGATAAATTCCTAAAAATGGATAAGCTTAAGTTACCCACAGATTTTCGAGAGGAAGGGTGGCTAGAATATCAATGGTGCCTGAGAACTGATTGTTCTGAAGATAACTGTGAAGTTGAAAAAGCACAATGTTAGTAACTAAGTATTAACTTTAACTGGTTCACTTACAGGGAGTTTTTATTTATCAATACATAGAGACCTACTTATAGGAGTCTTACATTGATTTTGCACTCGTAAGAGAGCTACAAGTGTTTGGGAGAGACCCTATAAAAGCATTGGAAGAGAGGTCCCTGAAAACACACAAAATCTTGTCAAAACATTTGTTTATTAACTTATTCCTTTGACTCAGGAAAAAAGGATCTTACAATATAGAGAGAGAGGTGAGTTTTGTGAAGTCAATAGCTAGCTGCTTCAACTGGTTGTGAGCAAGGTTGCTGGACAAAAACAATGGAGCATTAAATAACCATTCTTTCTCCAAGATATGTTTGAGAATAAACAACTGAAGAACTTACAGGTACTTAAGAGGAGCCATCATAGAAATGGAATATTGAGCAGATCCAGTGAACTGGTTATTAGCAAGATTCCTAGACAAATACAGAAATTGATCAACTTGCAAAACAAACATAGAAATTTGTAGAACATATAACAGAGAGAATCATCAAACATACAATCGCTCCAAGTTTGGAGGAAGCTGATAAGGCAAATCGCCTCCAAGGTTATTGTTGCTCATATCACTGCAGGTTTCACCAAAAACAATCCATGAGTATAAGCCACACCACTAAATACACAAAAGTAGAAACTTTGGAGAATCATGGAAGATAAATCTTACAACTCAGTAACAGAAGTCAATTTATCAAGCATGAATCCAAGTGATCCAGAAAGTCCAAGACTTGGTAACTTTCTGCAAGTAGATACATGTATTAAGCATGGATACAAGAAAAGAAGAAAACAAAGTGATATTGAATTATGATTAAAAAGTGATTACATTTGTGTAACTCGAGAGCCAGAGCAAGTTATGCCTTTCCAGTTTTGGCCACAAGGATCACCTCCTGATGCTGTCCATTGTGAGAGCTGTCCTGGAGAATTCATGGAGCTGAACATGATGTTTAACGCCGAAGCTGCACATATTAAGAACCAGAGACCATAAGTGAACTATTCCAAACCATCATAATCATCTTGATTTTTTGTCGGTTACATGAAGCAGATCCAAGATTTGAGATCATTTGGGTTTTATGAACTAGGTGTTAATGAAATGCTTGAGAATTAACAACAACAAAGAAAAAACCCAGAAAAGAGAACAAACACACAAGAAAGGAACAAAAAGAAAAACAAAACATAAAGTGTGTGAAAAAGGAGAAAGGTTTGAGATTTGGGGTTAAAAAGAAAACTCATTTGGTCGAAACAAAACCTGTTTTGAAGAAAAGAACATTATGACAGAAAGGGTTATTATTTTAGCTTGGGATGATTATGAAGAAATCAAAAGTTGTAGATGAAAACATAAACCCAGAATCATCAATAAGACTACACAAAATGATGGATTAAACACCTGAAAAGATCGAGACTTTTTAAAAGATTCTTCAAAGAGGAAAAAATGAAAAGTGAAACTCACTATCTGATGAATCCGTAGCTCCATGGATGAAACTTGGCTCAAACCCAACAATGCAGAGTATAAGCAGAGCCAAAACCACCCGATTCTCAGTCATCTTCTTCCTCCTTAACCTTGTCTCACTTTCTCTATCTCTCTCGAAAACCAGATGAGACAGAAGAAAACCCAAATGGCAAAAACCCAAACTTTTCTTCAGAGATTTTTATTATTAATTTAATAAACTTTGAGGATAAATTTTGATAAGCTAGATTTTATACAGTTTCAGCCATAAGACGAATTTATCGAGTAAAAAGCTGGCAAGCACGATTTGCTATAAGTAAGAATCCAAGAGCCATACAAATAGGCTTCGGCGCTTTGCTTTGCTTTGCTTTGGATTATTTTATTTATTTCTTCCATATACTTTTTTATCTACATTTGTTTATTAATTAGTACTAATAATTACCATTTAATATTAGTTAATGACATAATGCTACACTTAAAATGCTAATTTTTCTTTTTAATTTTGTCCATAAAACAATTAATCTTGGTTGGTGTATCATGGTTATGGTCTGACGCATTGTCTTTTTTTGGTTTTTATGCATTTCTCTTATTCCCACAAATTAAAAGAAAACAAAAAATACAAATAAATACAAATTTAATAATAACTAGCTGTAGTTTTCATAAGGCCTACGCGCTTTTAAAGGTTTGTATATTCTTCTTTCTTTTCTGTATTTTAATTTCCTTTTTATGTACGAAATATTCATATACTGAATTAATTCATTTGTATAGTAAGAAAAACAGAAACGAAGCTTTCATACAGTATAGATTACTTTGAAGATTGGTTTAGGATTGGGTCTTTCCATCATTGCTTTGAAGAATTAATTACTTTCCCTTCACATCTAAGTGGAATGAAAAAAGGAAATAGAGTGAAAAAGGTTAAATTGTTTTTTACTATATTAAAAGTTAGTTTGTTTGTGCAGAAAAAGGTAGTTTGTTTTGCTTATAAAGAAGAGACATGTGGGTGAAATAAGAGTAAAACACTCATTAATGTCGCAATTATGAGTATATAAGATAATTAATTAACAAAAACCTTATTAAAGAAACTCACGAGATTCTTGTAGCAAATATGTATGACCTTTTCTAATTTCTATTAGAGAGGGACGGATATATAAATTTAAGTAATTTGATAGTTTGTAATGTATGAGAAAAGATAACTTAGCAACGACCAAGAAAAAATATTTACGATATTAGTTAAGTGATGCATCTTAATCTTCAGCATTTCGTTAACTTCCAAATTATTGTCAAACAAAAAGTTACATCATCGATAATCAATCATTTAGTTTAGATTGTCCCAGTTTTATGTGAGCGATTAGTTTGGTTAAAACGTGTTAATCGGTCATTGTACGTGGTTTGCCTCTCATCTCCTTAGTAATGTCTTCGTTGAAAATTTCTTCGTGTATGTTCGCTTTCTTATCAATTTAATTAATTAACTTGTTCTTGATATTTGACCCGCGAAAAAATACGTGTTTGGATATTAGTTTTCTAAGGCACCGACGAGACAAAATAAAATAAAATGATGTGGGGTTTTTATTTTGCATTTAAGAATAATAGTAGAAACTAATTTTTTTCTTTAACAAAAAAACAAAACTAATGTTTTGATGAATGATGAGTATTTAATAACACTATTGCCCACATCTATGATCTATCCATATTTTCCTACAATTCGTTTTATCATATTAATGGTGTATTTGGATCCCTGGTATTATTAAATTTAGAAAATACTAGTTTTTAATTATATAGGTAAATGAAATAATTTGAAATTTTGTTTAAACTGAATTATGTTAGAATTTAGGTAGATGAATAGATCAATCGAGGCTTGAAGCCAAGCGTGTGCCAGCAAGAAGGGGTGACACTGATAGTATAAATATATAAAACGAAAGATATGATGTATCTCTCCGGCATATATAATTGTTTTCAGAGATTTATTAATTAAAATTGACAACTAAATTTGTTTATAACAGATATTAAGAACAAAGTAGAAAAGAAAAAAAAAACGAAATACAAACAAGTTAGCTTAGCTTCAATGAAGGACGTGTTTCTACAACTATTAGTCTGATGACAAAAATAATCTCGTCAGCCTAATTTTTGTTATATTTTTTCTTTTTTGTTTTGTGTCATTGTTAGTCATTTTGAGTTCATGTATAAGCTTTAAGATGTATAGGGTTATCATGGAGTAGGTATTAGGTACATTCTAATGACAATAGCCAAAGAATATTGATCAGTTTTAAAAATGAAGAATTCTTAGAAGAGAAAGAAATAGAGAGAGTATCGAATTAACACACAAATATTTATTCGAGAAAAAAAAAGGCTATGAAGCTCTCGACGACGTCGTTGAATCCCTGAATAGACTACGCCTAACGTGATGCCGTTTATTTTGTTGCCGACAAACGACGCGTCGTTTGATTTCAATTGCCTACAAAAGCTAGGCGACCTAATTACGTTATTTGGTAGGGCCAGATGAAGAACTATATTGCTCGCATAATAAAATGGGCGGTGTGTGTTAGTGACTTAGTGTGTTTTTGTGATGCTTTTTTTAATTTCTTTTGTCCAATATTTTTTATAATCGATGGTGTATCAATTGTCTACCCACGAAATTTAAAGTAACATGTCGATTAATATATCGATCAGCCCACTACAAACCCTTTTAAATAGACTCTGAATCCTATCAATTCTTTGTAAGTTAGTAACGTTCACAGACTTGGTCATTTGTACTTGATCATACGTATTTTTAAGCCTTTTAAGCGTTTTATTCCTTCGGAGTCTTGGACTCTGGATTGTATATATTTATCTTATGATTTAGATAAATAAAAATACTGAAAGTTATTCCAGTACTAGTTTCTAGGAATATCAAATAACCCACTTGTTAACATTAGTCCACCGAAAATTCTCGTAGAAAAACAAACAGAGGAAAATAGTACATATTTTATTTAAAATACAGCATTTGCTTTGCTAACCTTATAATAAATACATATATCCTATTTGTCTTTTGTCAAAACGAGTTCTTTATATACTTTACAAATTCAAAGTACCATACGATATTGAACTAAAGATATCACAACAAATATTCTTTGTTACAATTACACCATTTTAATACTAAAAATCACAAACAAAATCAAATGGTACCTAATATTTTATTTGTTTGTACTCATCATGAAAAAGAGAAACACACAAGAAAAAATGCTTTGCTTGTTGAAGAGTTATTGCTTTCTTTTCGGAAGGCTTAGGAGTGACGAGTAAGAACTGAGATGAGACAGAACTGACGTACGTGGATATCAAGACCACAAATTTGTATATTTGTTCCAAAAAAGTTACAAGCATTGCATATTTGCATTGAAATGATAGAACTGTGGCTTCTTCTTAATCTATCTACAACGAGAGGGTCGCTTTTAACCGACCGGTCATTAGTAGTCCTTATACATTCTAGTCAAATATGGTTATTGAAAGCCGTACGATGATATTGTATGTAATCTTATCTTAGAAATAATGTAGGTGAGGCGTGAGAAAGCAATGAAACATTTGTCGAAAATATGAATAAGACGAAGCGCGAAAGAAACGACACGTGAACTCCGTCACATGTGATAGATATATTGGGCCGTTGGGGACAAATGCTCACTTTCAGAACACCTACACGTTATACACGTAGGCATGCGAACTTGTTGGGCCATTGTAACGAAGGCCCACTTTCTGAACACCTACTACACGTGCCTACGTTTATCTGATTTTTCATTTTGTCGTTTTTATTTCCTTGCATTAGTTCTCACTTCTCAATGCAAAACATATCGATTAATACTATGTTCAAAAAATAAAATAAAAACATATCGATTAATATTTAATAGTGTGGGAAAATATATCCTCGAATAAACCAAAAGAAAAAAAGATAGATTAACAAAAAGTTATCAGTTTCTTTTTCCGATATTGTTTGGAAAAAAACAAACTGATTAATTATCTAATAAGTATTCTTTATACCAAACGTGAAGAAAGAAACTTGTGTGTTTTGATTAATGACGAGATTTTCTATAGTTTGTTGAAAGGAATCCAACGTTAGCAAATTGAATAGCAAAAATACAAAATATATAACATTTTTCAAACTTCTAAACGTATATGGATTCAGTTAATCTTCTTGAATAAATGTTATATACAGTATACGTAAAGTTTAAAAGTATTATAAAAACGGAATACAGTAACACCTGAGATTTCATTACGGGTAGAAATCAAAGACAATGTTCCTTAAAACAGACTCAATTGAAAGTAAAACGGTAGGTGAGTAGGTTTAATTTCTGATTTTTGTTTCTTTTCGACCAAATGACTACTGCAACTTTCTTAAACTGAGTTTTTTAGATCTCCATATAAGTTACAATACATATTGAGTATTGACAAAAATTATTTTGGTTTTTCTCAGTAACAACAAATAATTTCAAAGTAAAAGCGTAAGAAAAATTACAAGTTACAAAGCTAAATAAAAATCAGAATCTGCAGTCGCCTAATAAAAAATGAAAAATGACCAAAGTTTCTCTGCAAAACAAAAACTTTAATCTAGAGAAGCAACTTCCCTCCTCTCTGCAACAAATTAAATTCTAAAAAAAAAACAGAGCAATATATATGCATGCATATCTATAGTATAAGCTAGTCTCCATTGAATACAAAACCCAGAGACATGCACAAAGACAACGATTCGGGTTCGGGTTCGAATCCGGGTCAGGTTTCGAACTACTTGATTGTTCGACCGCACCGAGGTGGGTACATAGACTTGTTCCGGTACGGTGTGAGAGATGACCAAACGAGCAAGGCAAAGTTCTTGGAGATGCCTGATAACCGCGAATGGAGCACGATAACGATTGATGAAGAAGCAGAGGATCACCGTTGGGTAATCGTGGTTTCGATTCTGGTTCGTAAGATTATCAGACTTCTCCGAACACCAATGGAATTCACAGGTTTCGTCGTTGACTTCTTCCTTAATCTGTTCTCTGCGAATGGTGGGTTCTTCGGTTTGCTTCTCCGGTTGATTCAAGGTAAGTAAAGTTAGAAACTTTGAATCTAAAAGAGCGTTTTCTATGAGTTTGGATGCGTTTTTAAATGTGATTTAAGTTGTGTTGTAGCGAAAGTTGTGATACCAGAAAGAGGCTCTGTGACGTTTGTTAGTACAATTGGGCAACTTGATGGGAGAATTAGTCTGTATAAGGAATGGAATTTCGTCGAACACTTGGAGGGCATTGACTCGGTTGATTCTGGAAGGGTTAAAATCGAATTGGGAAGTCGTGGGCTTATGGATTTGTGTGTGATGGCGTCTAAGCTTGCGTATGAAAATGCTAAGGTTGTTGAAAACGTCGTTGATCTTCATTGGAAGGCAAGTTTTTGTTAAGTATAGAAACTTTAAACACACTTTTATGACAAAAAAAGTTTCTTACTTTTATAAAGTTTTCATCTTTTAATGTCTGCAGATGAATCTGGTGGAGTTCTTGGATTGTTGGAATGGTGAGAATTGAGGATTAGATAGCAAGGTTTAGCCTTATTTAGCATTGCTTGATCAGAGAGTTTTAGTTTAGTTATGGATGTGTTGTTTTTGTCTTTCTTTGCAGATTATCAGAAGCAGATGTCTACACAAGTTTTTGTGTTTACGGATAAGCAGAAAGATGCAAACTTGATAGTAATCAGCTTCAGAGGTACTGAGCCGTTTGATGCTGATGATTGGGGAACAGATTTCGACTATTCGTGGTATGAAGTCCCCAATGTGGGAAAGCTTCACATGGGTTTCCTTGAAGCTATGGGTTTAGGCAACAGAGACGACACTACCACTTTCCATTACAATCTCTTTGAACAAACCTCCTCTGAGGAAGAGAATAGTAAAAAGAATCTTCTGGATATGGTAGAGAGAAGCGCTTATTATGCAGTCCGAGTCATTCTGAAACGTTTGCTTTCGGAACACGAAAACGCTCGGTTTGTAGTCACTGGTCACAGCTTAGGAGGTGCTTTAGCGATACTGTTTCCCACATTGTTGGTGTTGAATGAGGAAACAGAGATAATGAAGAGGCTGCTTGGAGTTTACACGTTTGGACAACCAAGAATCGGGAACAGAGAGGTCGGGTTATTCATGAAAGCTCAACTGAATCAACCTGTGGATCGATACTTCCGAGTCGTTTACTGCAACGATATCGTCCCGAGATTGCCCTACGACGACAAAACGTTCCTCTATAAACATTTCGGACTCTGTCTTTTCTATGACAGCTTCTACAACGAAACAGTAATGTTATCATCATTTGAACAAAATTTAAAGACTTCAGATTTAAAAATGTGAACTCGATTTGTAACTAATAATGGATTTCTTGAATATTTGACAGAAAGCAGAGGATGAGCCGGACCCGAACCCTTACGGTCTGCGTTACAAGATTCTTGGGCATGTGATCGCAGTTTGGGAGTTGGTTAGAGGCTTGACGATGGGGTACACTCATGGACCAGATTACAAAGAGGGATGGTTTAGGATCTTGTTTAGGCTTATGGGGCTGGTGATTCCTGGTCTGTCGGATCATTGCATGACTGATTACGTGAACTCGGTTAGGCTTGGACCCGATAATGAACTTCAGATGTCCTCTCTTTGAAAAGTGCTCTGTTTTTTTCAACCGGAACTATATGTTCTTGGAATAAATCTTAAGTGAACCGGAACTATATGTTCTTGGAATAAATCTTAAGTGAACCGGAACTCGGTTAAGATGTTGGTTCGTAAAATATAATAAGAACCTAATTTTGCCAAAATTATAGTTTTATTCTTTTGACTAGTTTGTTCGTCGCATTATTATTACAACTAGAGGCAACAATCAAACAAGATCTTACACAACCAGAAGAGATTTCTTTGGTCAAAATGAAACTAAATCCAAAACTTCCCAAAGATTTCAACTCGTTTTCTTACATAACTTCTTCTAAACTCCACCAGCTCAATCGGCGGATAAAATCTCTCTCTTTCAATTGATGTAAAATAACCCATGAAAATAAAAACCAAAAGATTGATTCTTTAGGTTAAAAAAAGTAACAAGATTTTGAAGGGTTATTGCACCAAATGAAGAGAGAGAATCAAAAGTTCTAGCCTTCTAGGATAGGGTTCAAGCCATGCAACCAAGCAGCCACCAACACCAACGGAGAGCTTCACATCAATGGAGCTTCAAGAAGGAGACATGGAGAGGGGAGGGGGTATATATACATATACTAATATGTAAAGGTTAATTTGAAGGAGGAGTCAAATGGTTCTCTCTACTCATCGCCATGGATGTACCAGCAGCAAAGCATGGTGGCACAACGGCGGAGAATGTAGAGACGAGCTCGTTGTTCCTTCACCAAGGAAACACATTTGCTTGTAAAAGCGTGTCCTTTGTTGAACTTTCTCTTTAATCCTGCCATGGGATTGAATTAGGGTTTATATTATGTTTTAGTGATCAAAAGTTGGGTGGCACCAAAAAAAAAAACCCTCTAATGGGTGAAGGAAGAGAGTGCAAATGAAAGGTTTGTGATGAAGGAGAAGAGGATTTGAAGAGTATATATATAGAAGAAAAAGAAGAAAGAGGTGTCGTAAATAATAAGGAAGTAAAATAAGAGGAGATGAACATGGTCTTGATTTTTTAGGTGCATTGACATTGGGATATATGCATGGCTGGTTTTGGGTTTCCCAAAGATCTATACTTTCATGAAATCATAACTTTGTACATAAATATTTTATTCTATCATTGTCTAACCTATTATATATTGTAGGCTGCCAAAAGTTAATTTCATCTTATAAATAGATAAATTAGTCTTGAAACTGATAAGATCTTACTTTGTGTACTTTTATTTAAATGTAAGAAACGCGGTAAACACAGCTGTTTATTCATATTATTTGTTTTTTTAACCCTCACAAGAAATGGTTAACATTGTTTAATAGGCTTCAACACAATATTTAACTCAAAGAAAAGAAGATAAAGTAGAAAAGGGAGAAAGGTGGGCTTAAATAGAGGAGAGATGTTGAAAGAAGACAAAGCATTGAGATTGGGTTTAGGGGAACATGGAACCGGCAATCTTATCTTCGGTTTCTCCACTTGAGTAGGTTTGTTTGGTTCGATTCTCTTAATTTAATCTCTAACTTTCATATTTTTAACCAAGATTTTGAAAACTGGATGATCTCTTAGAACATAAAAGCATTCGATCAAACCTACTGAGCAATAATATGTAAAAATCTGTCAAACTATTTTTTTAACGTTACAGTTGAATTTTATTTGGTTTATATTATTATAACTTGGTAAGTACTTAAAATTTTCTAAAACAATCTAATTTATTTTACTTAAACTCTAAACCGGTAAGACAAAGTAATATGAACTATAATATATTTTCAAGATTGTGGTCGGACCAACCATATCCGATTGGGTTTAAATACATTATCCTTAACCTTAACCATTGTCATAATTAAGTTACGAAAACAAAAATCTGAAAGAGATTGTGATTGTTTCCGTTTCTCTATCATTCGTAGCGGTTTTACAGCTGCTAGAACAAAATCAATCGCTCTTGATTTCTTCCTCATTTTTCTAATCAGTTCTCCATCACTTATCGTGTATCAAATTCCGGATCACAACAGATTTGGATCACGTACATTTATATCCTCACCAGTCACATTGTTTTGTACATATTAAAATAGACACACTGAAAAATACATATAGTACAATATATACCATTGTCGGTCTACGATTCTAAGGCTTCTAAGCCCAACAAGTATCAAAATTTTGATTATCATGTTTCTTATGAATACGTACGACCATGTTCCAATAAACTATTGAAGGATATCATCCTCTTCTCACGCAAATGCATGGACCATAGAGAAGGAATCGCCTTTACGGTCAGGGCCCAATATATAACCCCAGTCCATTTTGAATATAAATGGATCTTAGGACACTAACCATTATTACGGAGTTTTGTTATGTGAACCATTAACTAGACAAATTCTAAAACTTATAAGGAATCGTGTATATAAGAGTGTATTATACCCGATTCATTATAGAGTTACTAGCTAAGGCCCGCCTAAAAAGACGGGTATAAAATATAAATTTATTCAAATAATTATTAATAGTATTTAAATTTCAAATAGTAAATAGTGATTTACATCGCTTTTTATAATATTTAATTTAGTAACTTTTGTATTTAATAAAATTTCAATCATACACATTCAATTTTACAATATATTTTAATTATATATTTCATCATAATAAGCTATCTTGTTATTCTATACACTCCATCTTTCTTTTTTGATAATGTGTATGGAACAAAAGCCACCTATGATTTATTCATAACAGAAAAGTACACTCGAACACTTTTTTAAAACAACATCCCATGTGTATCCTTTAACAATGTCGAACTTGCAACTATCGGCCTAACATCAAATAATTGCAGAGTAAGCGGTAACTAAAATGCATAGTTTGCTAATCCATTCAGTATGCGATTAGTTTTTCTATACACATGAGTAATCTGAACTATCTGGTCCTTATACACTCCATCTTATTAACGATATTTGAAGTTTAAATAGTAAGTCACATACTTTTTTATTATTTAATTTAGTATTTCCTTAAACCAAATTTCAATCTTACAAATTCGATTTACAATACAATTTAAATATCTACTTTACTTTAATAAATATAATTTAATTCTATACACTACATCTTATTGTTAGTTTTCCATTTTAGTTAAAAAAATTATAAGATAATTTTTTAGATATAAACATATAAATTAAATATCTATAAATATTTTTATTTTTTTAGTTTCTTTAGGAAAAAGGTAAAAAAAAAAATCTAGCAGATGTCAAAATCTAAAATCGTTAAAATTGATATGTGTCATGATATTGTGAGTTACTAACTTTTAAAACCGTACTTTATATAGTAAGATTTTATATATTTATAGACATATAAAATTAGTATATGTAAATTTATTTACTTTTTAAGTTTTCTATTTTTATAAGAAAAGAAAAGTTAAATCTTTATTAACATATGTAAACATCTTATCGTTAAACTTACTACATGTCCTGATCTCGTGAGTTAGTAACTTTTGAAACCGTACTTTATATAATAAGATATAGAAAACAATAATTAATAATTCTAGACTTAGTTTCTACATAATAAGAAGTATATATAATAAAGAATAGTTAATAATTTTATAGAATTCATTTATGTTGAGTTGCAAACTTGCAAGTGTGCTTTATTTTGTTTTTTCTTTTTAATTTAATTTTTGACTACTCGATAATGTTCAACTAATTGGAAAGAATGGGTAAAGTCGTTGGATATAATAAGCTCGTCATGTTAAGCTGAATTCTGTAGTCAATTGACTCAACGATAGAAAAAATCGAACGAAGGATGAACAAAACTAAGTTTTGACTCCAGTCAACTACTAATAAACCATCATCGTTGGATTACTAAATTCCTTACATAACATCATCAAAATTCTCTTTTGTCCAAAAAAAAATAACGTCATCAAAATTCTCAACTAACTCAATCAACCGATAAAGTCTCTCTTTCGTTTAATGCAAAATAAAGAATGAAATTCTAGCTTTAGAACCCCTACCGCTAGGATATTCATACCAATATTTGAAACCAATTGAGCCAAAGTAACTAATATCTTACTGTTACGTTTCATTTTCACCTGTCTTTTTTGGAATACATATTCAATTTGAAAGAAAAAAAAAA
>Ga0041059_1000362_pt1 | contig 33109 bp, 19 predicted proteins | sample AraColnosormetaG_FD_56232 | JGI IMG/M metagenome (GOLD analysis project Ga0041059, IMG submission 56232) | Arabidopsis roots microbial communities from North Carolina, USA - Col MF nosort | ecosystem: Host-associated > Plants > Roots > Unclassified | place: USA: North Carolina | collected...
CCCCCAAGCCACCAGCCCCTCCGCCACTTCCTCCTTCATCTACAAGGTTGGGTGCTCCCCCTCCTCCTCCACCACCACCACTATCCAAGACCCCTGCTCCGCCTCCACCACCTCTATCCAAGACCCCTGTTCCTCCTCCTCCACCAGGGCTGGGTCGTGGTACAAGTAGTGGCCCACCACCACTGGGAGCAAAAGGTTCAAATGCACCACCACCACCTCCTCCTGCAGGAAGGGGGAGAGCTTCCTTGGGACTTGGAAGAGGCCGAGGTGTGAGTGTTCCTACTGCTGCACCTAAGAAAACCGCGTTAAAACCTTTGCATTGGTCTAAAGTTACTCGGGCAGCAAAAGGTAGTTTGTGGGCTGATACTCAGAAACAGGAAAATCAACCACGGTGGGTTTCTCTTTGTGTTTTTCTTTCTTTTAAATGTTTTAGCTTGACATACATGATTTCCGAATAATTCACTGATAACAATTATGAAACAAAAATGAATTGTCTTTACAGTTCTGTCTTGCGATTTTACCTGTTTCCCATAAAGTACTATTTTTGTTGAACTAATCCGATGAATTTTACGAATCTTCATGACAGGGCCCCAGAAATAGATATATCAGAGCTCGAGAGTCTTTTTTCTGCAGTTTCAGATACCACAGCTAAGAAGAGCACAGGTCGCCGGGGTTCTAGTATCAGCAAACCTGAGAAAGTTCAATTGGTGAGGCAGCTCAATTTCACCTCTGTACACATATAACATCTATATATATAAATGACAGTTTGGTAAACCAAATATTACCAAGAGTGGATCTATTAAGTAGGTATCACCTACAGCTATATAGTGTACATTAACCAGATGGATTCTTCGATGATCTAAAGTTAACTTCGGTTGCTAGAAGAAGTTGACAATTGATAGACATTGCAAACATCATTTATTCTCTCAAATGGATACTCTATAACTATAATAAATGATTACGTTCTTGCCTCTTAGTTTGCTTATCTTTCAGTTCTAACCCCCTTTTTTTTTTCTGTGTTTGTATTAGGTTGACCTGCGAAGAGCAAATAACTGTGAAATAATGCTCACGAAAATAAAGATTCCTTTGCCAGATATGCTTGTAAGTTTTGCTTTCAGTATCTTTTCTGCTCATCATTTTGGCATTGTAACAATACTGTGAAGTGGTTGTTTAGAGGGAATAAACATACAAGTTTTGGATTTTGGTGTTTACATAATTACATATCTTCTTCATCTATCATTTTGCATAGTTAAATCTCTTTTCAATGAATGTTTACAGATTTCTACTAATTGAGACTTTCAAATCTATTTCTTATCTTAGAGTGCAGTGCTAGCCTTGGATTCATTAGCTCTGGACATTGACCAGGTTGAAAATCTCATCAAATTTTGTCCGACCAAGGAAGAGATGGAACTGTTGAGGGTAATTTCAATTTTCATTGTCATATTTCTCTCTAGCACCAGGTTCATAGGTTCTTCTTGCTTGGAAATCCTACTTTCCTTCCCTTCTGAATGGTTGATTAATGTTTCTGAACCAAAGAAAGATCCTGTTGACTAAATTCCTTTCAACACTTTATTATTCCCTGAAGTTAAATCATATGCTGTTCTTGTTTTCAGAATTATACTGGTGACAAGGAAATGCTTGGAAAGTGTGAACAGGTTTGTTTAGTTGCTAAAGCGTTGGATTATACTTGTATATCATCTCTGCTCTGACTCTTAACCTTGCAAATGTACCAGTTTTTCATGGAACTAATGAAGGTTCCACGTATAGAAGCAAAGTTACGAGTGTTTGGCTTTAAGATTACCTTTGCTTCTCAGGTAGAAAAGTCAAACTCTCCGAATTTGGTCGCTCCTGTCGTCACACATGTTGTAATCGTTGTTGGTTTTTTGGTTCTTTTCAGGTGGAGGAGTTAAAAAGCTGCCTAAATACAATAAACGCTGCTACTAAAGAGGTATAGTGGATGGTGAGATCTTCTAAGTCATGGCAATATATCTCCATCTTGGTAATTAAGTTTCATTATTATGTACCAGGTGAAGGAGTCTGCAAAGTTGCGTCAAATTATGCAAACAATTTTAACGTTGGGAAATGCTCTAAATCAGGGAACTGCGAGAGGTATCATATTTTCCTATTGATTTCAAATTTGATATTCTGAAAGCATCTGCTCATAATGCCTTTGTGTTGCAGGGTCTGCTGTTGGGTTCAAACTAGACAGTCTCCTTAAATTATCTGATACTCGTGCTAGAAATAACAAAATGACTTTGATGCATTACTTATGCAAGGTATCAATTTTCTAATCACTATTTCAAGAGCGCATCTTTGTGCTAGAAGTGCATCATACTGTTTATGCAGTTAGTTGTCTAAGGTGCTGTTTGAAGATGAACTTAATACCTTATTTCCTTTCTACTGTTTAGCTTGTTGGTGAAAAAATGCCAGAATTGCTGGATTTTGCTAATGACCTTGTTCACTTAGAAGCTGCTTCAAAGGTATGCTTGTTATTCATGGTTACTTCTGTGAGCTTCCACCTTCTTGTTTATTGCACCTGCTTTATTCTTTTCTTAAAAATGCAGATTGAATTGAAAACGTTGGCTGAAGAAATGCAAGCGGCGACTAAAGGCCTTGAAAAGGTTGAGCAAGAACTCATGGCTTCAGAAAATGATGGTGCAATTTCTTTGGGCTTCAGAAAGGTGAGATACATGTGAAAATATGTTCTTAGTTTCCTCATATGGGCATCTTGATTAATCTAAATTGGCAAATGATAAGAACTACAAAATCTTCGTAGCTGTTTCAAGTGAGATCGTTTATGTTTTCAGGTCTTGAAGGAGTTTCTTGATATGGCTGATGAGGAAGTGAAGACGCTTGCTTCGCTATATTCAGAAGTGGTGAGTTATATTTAACAGCTCATCAGTTACTTAAACACTTTTTGGGACAAGCAGTTCAAACTCATGTTCCAATCCTAAAATTAATTGCAATTCACAGGGAAGAAATGCAGATTCTTTATCTCACTACTTCGGTGAGGATCCAGCTCGATGTCCTTTTGAGCAAGGTACATTGACAAATCTCTTCTTCTAAATTGTCTAAGCCATTGTGGGACAAATGCAAATATTCATTGATATTCTGACCAATGTTTCTATCTGCAGTGACCAAGATTCTGACTCTTTTTATGAAAACATTCATCAAATCCCGAGAGGAGAATGAAAAACAAGCCGAGGCTGAGAAGAAGAAACTGGAGAAAGAAGCAATTAAAGAGAAGTCAGCGACAAAGAAAGATGGCGTCGATAACGACAACGATCTTATCCAGCAGATCCATAGACATAGAACATGAACAAACATCGGTCTTGAACGGAAGACCCGAGGTTTTCAGATCGATCGATAAAAGCTTTGTTTTATAGGACTCAATGTTGCACATACGGAACAAGAGCAGAGATCTTTCCTAGATCTTAGACAAAGTAGTCAACGTCTATGATGTTTAGATGGAAGTGTTTTATCTCTGATCACTTCATTGATGTAAAATCAGAGGTTCGTATTTATGTCCTAGAAAATATTTGAACTTACATAGAACCCAGAAGTTATATTATCTTCACTGTGCAGACAAAAACATTTTTTTTTCCAAAGAATAATAAATCTTCTCATTTTACTTGTCTGCATTTTACAGTGCAGATAAATAATCAGAAAGCATTGGTCATGTTCCAACAATTCAACATTTGCTGTTCTAACACAAGATTTTTGCTTCTTCATCTGAGCTTGTTTGTTTTCAGTTTTGTAAAGATGAAGACTTAAGAAAGAGCAGATGAAACTTCATCCCGTGAAGTATCCATTGGAAGTATCGGTACGGATGGTATGTCCAGAGGTTTTGTCCTCTTTGTTACTGTCAATTTCAATCCTTCTGTGGTGTGTATTGTAGCTCCTGTAGTCATTTTCACCTGTACATCCACAAAACGAATATCGAGAAACGAATTAACTGTTAGTGATCTTTCAGTTTACATTTCAAGTTTTCTCTTAGTTCAGCTTTCAAATATTTGTGTCGTATTGAGACTGAACAGAAAGAGTTACCGGAGGAGCTCCTGGTGCAATCTGAAAGTTAAATCTTCGAATAAGCATTGCGATTGCTACCACATTCTACAAACAGAGATTTCTGTCACTACAAGAACATCTGAAGCAGGTACTCATATGTCACAAGTATTGATGTCAACTAACTCTTTACCTCAAAGGAAGCAAACATGTCGCCTATACATTTCCGCGGTCCTCCACCGAAAGGTAAGTAACTGGAGAAGAAAAGTTTCCAGATATAATCAAATCATAATGAAATGAGAAGTGACAAACAATAGTCTTTTACCTGAAGTTTTGGTTTGTCTCATTTGGGTTTGGTCCATCCAAAGGCCATCTCTCGGGATTGAACTTCTCTGCATCATCCCAATGCAGAGGACTTCGATGTAGATTCCAAACCGAGATGAAGATATCCTCTCCCCTGTTAGTTTTTTTAAAACACAATCTCTTATCAGAACTCAGAAGTTACAAACGAAAACCACAATGTTGAAACTTTCGTGACCTTTTTATCGGATACTCTCCAAGTATATCATTATCTATAGAACGACGGATCAGTACTGGTGGTTGTGGATATAATCTCAATGACTGCACAACATCAAAGTAAAAAGGTAAATCAAATAAGCTTTTACCTCAACCAGTAGTGAATTTTCAATTGCCTTTTACCTCATTCATGACTCGAGTAGTGTATTTCAGCTTTTTCATATCTTGTATGGTTGGGAATCTATCTCCAATTACAGAATCAACCTAAATAGAAACAAACTCTTCTTTTAACATGTGAATGTTCCTGTAAAGATCATTTTCAAGAATGATGTATTCATACCTCTTCTTGAAGTTTGGCAACTACACTTGGTTCCTGCAATACCAACAAAAGTTACAAATTTTCTTTGGGAGTAAACTAACTGTTTGATTTAGGTTGATATGTTCACTCTCTACCGTTGTTAAAAGGTAAAAGGTCCATGTTAATACTGCCGCCGATGTTTCATGTCCGGCTATAAGCATTGTCATCAAGTCATCACGAAGCTGCTTACTAGAGACCTGAAACAGAATTTAAGATCCGTTGAAGCTGATACCTATTAGCTATCGGATTCGAAAAAAGAACAGACTATTACATCATCTCCTGAAGCTAAAAGAAAGTGAAGGATGCTAGGATCTCTTTCGTTCATATACTCCTCGTGAAACTGCAACTCCTCTTCTTCTACCATTCTCTATAAAGACAAGAAAATGGAATCAAGATCCAAAGAGCAAGAACAATTCTTGAACTTAAACTCCGAGTTATACCTTGCATGTTGCAATCAAATCATCAAGTGTGTCATTGATTAATTTCAAGGAAGTAGCAACTTTCCTCTGACGTGGGGAAATATCTTTCCAAATGGGTATGTCCCAAACAGGAATAGGTGAAACACTTCTGTCTTCAGCTTCTCTTAGAACAGTGTACACTGCCTAACAAAGAGAACACAAGAAGCATTTCATCTTTACTGATCCAACACACAAAAAGGTAAAAGAAAACTGAAGGCAAAGAGGGATAGTCATGAGGGAACCTCGATCACACCGGTATCATTAGTAAGGGAGTCAAAGTCGTAATTGAAAACCGCCTTGCCAATAATATCAAGTGTCAAACGAGAGAAGAGTGATTCCATCTCTACTTCTTCCCCTTTCAATGCAGCAGCATCAAGCTTCTGACAAAGCCTATCTGAAGCTTCTCCGAATAAACTAATCATAGCTGCTACATACTATAAAACAGTAGAAAATGTAAACAATGACTATATTTTCTTACCTCAAAAGGATCATACTTTTTATCCTTTTTCACGAATTGATTACCTTTTGATGCAATGCAGGAACAATGGCACGCCTTCGTCTACGCCATATCTCCCCATCAGCAGGAATGAGTCCTTTTCCCATCACAAAATCTAGAATTTCAGCTAAAATCCCCTAAGATATACAAATAGATAATGATGTATAAGAAAAATCACAAAACGAGACCATTCATTGGTAAAAAATGTTGGTATTGCTAGTGGTTATTACCTTGGAGTAAGCTTTTGCATTGTCCTTCAATATATGTTTAGCAATAGAAGGATCCGACACGATCAAGAATGACTACCAATACAAATAGCAAACACAAAATGATTGGATTCTTTAACCAATACTTTTTACTCTGTAGTTAAGAAATCAGAAGATAAAGAAAGAAACAAACCTTAGGCCCAAAGGTCAACCTGAAAATTCCACCATAAGTAAGGAAAAGCTCATACAAAGGGATGAAGAAAGCTTCGTTCCGGACCGCCTGAATCGAGCCTTTAGCCTCAGGAACCTTGGGGTAGTCTTGGTCAGAACCAGTCCAATCAAACATGAAATCAAGAACATTGCTTGGTATTCCAATCTTAGATAAACCATTCTTCACTGTAGATGGAAAACTTGTACAAACCAAAACAAAAACACACAAGAACCAAAAGAGAATCAAGACAAAACATTTACAGAATCAATGCTCCATTAGGACAATACATGCTTCTTGATTTGGTAAATGGGAATTCACCTAGATTTCCGTACAGTGAAAGCTCCAGAAGCAATCCTAGCAGATAACTCAGCACGACGCTTCTCTTCTTGAAGCTTCTCCAAGCTTTTCACACCATTAGGTACTGAATTCTCCTCTAAAGGATCTCGTCCATTAGAACTCGACGAGAAAACTACAAAGTTCGATCTCCGAGAGTACGTTACTGGTTTAACAGTAATCGTCGGAGTATAAGAAAGAGGAAAGGCCATAGCCATACAACGCCACCGCAAAATAAAAACTCAAATCACAGAGCTAAAAACAGAGACTGAAGTGGAAAAGAAGAAGAAGAAGAAGAGATGTGACGTGTGCATTTTACTAACGTACACTCATTATCTCTTTAAGAGGTGTCACTATTAATTACCTTTGTTTAGTACAAAATCCAATGGATTTTTATTTTAATTAGTTTCCTTAAACACGTTTATATAACACATAAACAAACACACGCGCCTGCAAACATAAGCAAGTTTTGTGGCAGTGATGTACACGCGCGAAATCTGTGCGTAGTTCGTCATATTTAACGTTAATTAGTGGATTTATAATCAAACCGGACCTAAAATTATTTCAAACAAAAGAACCGAACCGGCTTGGCTTTTGTAGCTTTGTTCATCTTCTTCTTCTACAAAATATTCGTTATGAATCTTTCTTCTCTTTAAGCTCTGCGACTGCAAAAGAAAATTTCAGATGAAAACTTTGGAATTAGCTTTACCTCCATCTCCACCGTCTTTAGTTCCTTCTTTTAACTACAATTCCACCGCACGAAGCGTCGGGAATGATGTCAGAACCAACTTCGATGTTCAACTTTTTCTAAGGAAACCTAAACACCAAAAATCAGAACCTGTCGTCGTTATTCAACAACCTCAGATTCAACCGCAAAATCCAAGTTCTCGTTGTTCTACTTCTGATATTCTCAGACTAATGGATTCTCTTTCTTTACCAGGAAACGAAGATATTTACTCTTGTCTTGCCAAAGAATCAGCCAGAGAAAACGATCAACGTGGAGCTCACGAGCTACAAGTGCATATCATGAAGTCTAGTATTAGACCCACGATCACTTTTATCAATCGTCTTCTTTTGATGCATGTTTCGTGTGGGCGTTTAGATATTACACGCCAGATGTTCGATAGAATGCCTCACAGAGATTTTCATTCCTGGGCAATTGTTTTCCTCGGTTGTATTGAAATGGGTGATTACGAGGACGCTGCTTTCCTTTTTGTTTCGATGTTGAAACATTCTCAGAAAGGTGCTTTCAAGATTCCGTCTTGGATCTTGGGCTGCGTTTTGAAAGCTTGTGCCATGATTAGAGACTTCGAGTTAGGGAAACAGGTTCATGCCTTGTGTCATAAGCTAGGGTTTATAGACGAAGAAGATTCATATCTATCGGGTTCTTTGATACGTTTCTACGGAGAATTCAGGTGTTTGGAAGACGCTAATCTCGTGTTACACCAGCTCTCTAATGCTAACACTGTTGCTTGGGCAGCGAAAGTTACTAACGATTACAGAGAAGGAGAGTTTCAAGAAGTAATCCGCGATTTCATCGAAATGGGTAACCATGGAATCAAGAAGAACGTCTCAGTGTTCTCTAATGTTCTAAAAGCATGCTCATGGGTCAGTGACGGTGGGAGAAGCGGGCAACAAGTGCATGCGAATGCTATAAAGCTCGGATTTGAGTCAGATTGTTTGATCCGATGTCGGTTAATTGAGATGTATGGGAAGTATGGGAAGGTGAAAGACGCGGAAAAGGTTTTTAAGAGTAGTAAGGACGAGACTAGTGTTAGTTGCTGGAACGCTATGGTCGCAAGTTATATGCAGAATGGGATTTACATTGAAGCCATTAAGCTTCTCTATCAGATGAAAGCAACTGGAATCAAAGCACATGACACGCTTTTGAACGAAGCCCACCTTCAGATGTAACTAACTGTAGATAAAGAAAATGATTGAACCTGATATGTAAATATATATAAGAGTATTTAGATGAAAAGATAAATTGATTGTTTGGTTTACAAGTATGATTACGAAAGATAATTGAAAAAAAACAAGCGTACATTCATATACCAAGAATCGTTCGGATCTGATCTGGTGGATGTCGGGCGAGAGACTTTGGATCTGGATATCCATTTTGTTGATCTGTTACAGCTTGGTATATAACTTCGTAAGCTTCAGCTAAAGTTTTAGCGACCCTGACACAAGCTTCAGACCTGAGTTTAGGGACCTGTATCTGCTCAAACTCAGGAAGAGAGCCTTCGCTTCCCAAAACGAGGCCGAAGAATGCCTTGAGGCATTCGGATAGCATCGCGGGTGAAGTGTCTTGTCGTTCAGATAAGGGAAGTTCGGATGTGGAAGAGCGGAAGATTTGCATTTTGTCTGAAAGACCGCATTTGTGGAGTAGTGTGTCAACTTCATTCTGGACGAGGAGGTTTATGTGGTTCTCGATCATTAATCCAATGTTGGTTACGTATTGGGACGCAACATCGTGTCTTAGCAATGGTTGTTGGATCGCGCATAAACAGTTGATGAGGAATATTTTTGAGGGTGTTTCGTTGTTCTGCAAAAAGATCATAAGAAGAAATGAAAGTTAGGATAATTTTTTGGGCTATGAACGTTGACGTATAAACTGTACTGGTTTTATATAGGCAAATGATACCTGTGGTGGGGATGGGCTGCTAGAGAGTAGAGCATCGACTGAGGTTAACTGGCTTGAGTCAGAACTTGTTCTGCTTCTTCTGGGTAATTGGCCGCTCTTCTTTGATTTATGCGCCTCTGCTGCTTGCTCGCACATCTGCGGATTTGAGAAAGTTGAGAAATCTGCTTCAATGCACAATCATGGTTTTCGATGCACACGATATTTCATAAGTTTGAGCTTTCATGTACCTTAATAATAGGGTCAAGCAGTGCAGAGAGGACGGGATCAAAAGCCGGTTTCTCTCCTGAAGCAGAAACCATCATACTGTTGTAATTCTCGATAATCTCAAGAGTAAGAGAAACTCCTTCTCGGACAGCTGGAGGAGGAGAGAGATCAACGGCTACAGGTGGAGGGTATCGTAGAAGTTTCTCTCCTCGGGTTTTAAGAATGTCAAAGAAGGTTTTCTGTGCAGCATCCTTTACCATTCCAATTGTATTACACAGTGCAGTGTCTCGCCCAAGTAAATCTGAGATCTGCAAGGTGGAAAAGAAACCAATGAGGCAATGATTAAACCACCAGATTGATAAATGTCATATAATATACAGAGCGACAAGTACAAAAAGAGGCTATGTAAAACTCACAGTGTAGCTGTAGAACTCCAAGGTGTTGGTGAGTTTGTAAGAAATAATAAGACTTGGTTGTGACTGCAGAACTTGTTCGACTCTCACTTTAAATGGACGGCAAACTCCTTCAAAAATTCTATCCAGAACAAATGTAAAGTCAGATTCTCCTGCCTTTAGGGCAATATTCTCAGAGGTATTTTTTGCGTTTGATTGATGGTCAGCTGAGTCTATATCAAATAAAGCATGAACCAATTCTCTTTCTGATGCCAAAGCCTGCAGCCAAAGTAACATTTTACATTAGGAAAGAAATAACAAATAAAAGGATATTTAGTCTAATATAGTAATGTTCATGATTATCCGGTACTCAATTCACAAACATGATTATCTATTGTTGAGTGTAGTAAACAAATCATCACTCTTACATTAGTCGCATGAGGATTAAATGAGGGTACCATATGAGAAGAAAATGTGGTCACAAACCTGATGTAGCCACCCAAGCATGTCTCCCACGTATCTTAAGGGGTCATGGGCATGAACTTCAATGGGTCTAGGCATTCCTCCAGGCCCTCCACGTGTAAGAGCGCTAATAAATCTTCTAAATAACGCATTGTGCCTCAGATTCCCTACCTGAATGATTTGACATAGTTCATAAGGAGCTCGACAAACATGCCCCATATAGCTGTATCGTAGCAGTTTCACAGAGAATTAAACTTCAGTGACGCCAAAAGACTAACCTCCTCTGCACAATATTTGAAGAGAACGGGTCTTTCTTTGAGACAACGAACAGCAGTCCTCAAAAGCTCACTCACCTCTGGATTATCCGTATCACCGAGTTTCCTACACTCAGCCTGAACCCACCTAGAAAATTCAAGGTTCTTTGGTTACAATTGATACCTCGAACTTCTATGAACTCTAGGCTCACGGCAAAAACAAAGGCAATAATAATGAACATTCTGCTTTAACAGCCAGTACTGAGTTTTCTCGTTCGCCCTAAACGAATTTAGAAAAGGTGACCCTTTTTGAAAACAAATAATCGTCCTACAAGTACAAACCATGAAAAACAGTTTACATTCACCCAAACTATCTAGGTTCCAAATTAGCAATGAGGAATTCATGTTAAATCCAACACTAAGTTTCTACCAACAAGCCTTCTTGGAAAGAAACGGATTTGTAAAGAGACATTGCAGAGAAGTTCAGGATACACCAATTATCAATACGGAGGTCATGCTAAACCCAAACTCTAAATTTCTACTAACAAGTCTTCTAAAAAACAAGCAGATATGTACCTGCAAAGGCGCTCATATGCTCCTTCTTGATACACAGCCATCATATCCATCAATTCCAAACCCGCACGCTGTATACAAGTCCCATACACTCAAATACTAACCACACCAATCCACTTTGCACAAAAAAATAAACACAATTCGCAAAACACAGTGAAAATATAGCAAATCTCACCTGATGATGCGTCCTAAGAAGTAATTTGCAATTGGAATGAATTTCCTGAACATGAGACAACGCTTGGAAGAAATTCTCATTCAATTCATCTTCCCTAAGCGCTTTAATCTGCCAAAATTGCATCAAACAATCAACACTCATTTTCATATTCCAGAGATCTGATCACCATTAAGTTAATGATTACACTCACCTCTTCATTCGAAAGCTGGTAATCACGAAGAAAACAGTTAACGATCTCTTGCCTCTGAGTAGTAACCTCAAGCTCTTGCTTTAGCCTCTCAGTAGTACTAATAATATCGCTAGTGGTAGCCGCGGAACTACTTAGCGCCGCCGCAATCTTATCGCAACAATCAGCTAAAGCATTCACTTCCTCCTCCACGCGATCCAATGCGATCTGAGTCGAATCAGCCGCGTTAAGGAACTCACTGTTGATCTGAAGCGCTCGTTTCTCGATCGTCGATCTGAGATTTCTCCGTGCGTGAGCACTGTTCTCGTCGTAGAATGAGGATAAAGCGTTAAGCGACGCCACCAGATCCGGACTATCTGTACGACAATCCAATACCTTCTTCAATTTCCGGGAGAGCCCCGGTGCTAATCCCACCGTCGAAGCCATTGTTACTCTGCTTCGTTTGGTTTTCTTCTACAAACGATCTTCGAGCATTGCCTTCTTCTTCTTCTTCTTCGATCTCTGATGATCTTCTTCCTCCTGCAGAACGGTCGGATCTCAAATGATTCTATGGGTCAAAAACTCAGTAAGTCAGGCCCAGATTATATTTTATTTATGGGCCTCTTATAATGGCCCATTATAGATGACATCAAATGAGGCAGCAATTTTTTTTCACCAAATGAGACAGACATAATTCCACATTGGCTATATACATATACTGTTTCAATATATATAAACACAAAATGTGTTAAATAATTTATTCTTAAATTATATGACAAATCTCGATATTGTGATTCCGATGTGATTGTGACCTTACAATGTTTTCGTCAAATCTTTATTCCAAAATTATGCCAAGTCGTGGTTCTGCTATACTCTGACGCAGACATTGTAACGTCAAATATTGATTTCAATGCAAACTTTTGAACTCTACATAAGATCATATATTAGTGGTTTTCTAACGTTAATTTACGATTTTTCCAGTTTGAGGCATAATATGAATTTGTGGTTCGGATGGAAAACCTCAAAATGTTATGATGTGATTCAAAAGCAAAACATTAGTGATACGTAAAGTCGGGTTTCTACTATTTTCAAGCAAAATCATGATTCTACAGCCAAACTATCATGTTATAACTAGTTGAATTTTATCAGTCCATATCTTACACGCAATCATTTGTATTAGTAGATAAAGCTCATTTACACCCAAAAAAAGTTCCATAATTAACTTCGTTGGTAACAAAAAATGAATCTACTAATTTTACAACTTAAAGACACTATACTATGGCTTGAAAGCCTTGAATACTTAAACATAAACCATCTTACCTATAAATAAGCATTACGTTTGATCAAACCAAATGCTTTATAATTAGTTTTTGTTAATAATGGGCGGTGCAAAGTTATTAAGGATTGTGTAAGAGTGCAACGAAATAATTAATCGAAAAAGGAAAAAGGGAAAAAAACAATGGTGGACGAGTTGTGCTAGCTACATCACAAGATGATGATTAAGACAAACAATGATTAGCGCTATAAATACTCCCAAGTGGGTTTACGGGCCCGACCAGGATGGTCTAATATCCTCGAAAACACACACGCCTATGAACTAGTTATATGACTAATTAGGCATTTAATTATCAAAAAGAATTTTGCTAGACAAATCAAAAAAGATTTTAGAGAGTATATATATTAATGGCATCAATGTCGCATTCATGATCACGACAAGGATCGATCACTGTAAATATATACAGCATTTACTACAAAGGATTTGTTAAAAATGTGTAATCTGATTTGAAACTATATGACTAAGGTTTTGCATGCTGATGACTTTTTATTAATACCATCATATATATCTTTTTTTTTTTTATGATTATCATATATATCTTTATTTTGGGTTTAACCCTATATCTTTATTAGGGGTAACTTGGTTTGTCTAGTTGGAAGCTAAATATAGTTCAATAGAATCAACAATAGGAAAAGGAAAACAATCAACTCACAGTAATTTAGTGGTTAAAAAGGGAGTTGGGGAAACAAAATTCAAAATTTCCTATTGCACACTTTTAATTATGGTTAGCTAGGTCTTATGTGATAAAAATTCAATTTCTTACGGGCGACAACAAGTTTCAAAAATTTTCTTGAGATCTTCTTGTTACCATAAGATTAAACAAAAAAAACAGATATCTATAAATTGAAGTGATAAGTTTTACTTGTAAATCCTAGTCGAAAACCGAACATATATACTTTTCATATATATTAATTATTAGTATATGTGTGTGTGTATAGCACTTCCACAATGATATGATATGTTAAGATGGTCAACCTCACAATGATATCAAAAATTGTATCAATACTTTCCTCCACTCACAAAAAGAATTGTTTGGGTAACTAAATCATTGAACACATATTTTTGTAGTAATGACTTTTTACTATAGTAGCTAGTATTAACTACCCGCCGTTTTTCTATTCGTGGAATTATATTCGATTCTATTGTGCACCATGAGTATTGAATGTTATGGGACTTTAGGTTGTTTTTGTTTTAAATAGGTTTGTCTGAAATCGGATGCATTAACTAAATCAAATATTCTATTTTTTTAAGAACAAATTACGTCAAAAGAACATAAGTTTAGGACTTTCAGAAATACGATGTATGTGAAAAAAGAAAAATTAAAAAAATTGGGCTGGCTATATATGTTTTTGAAAGGTTAAATCTATTAACTAAGAAAAACTCAACAAATTATATATTAAAATATACAGATACCCTTGACACAAAGAGTGGAAATAAAATATTTAACTAAAAAAAATCGAATAAAATCAGCAAAAGAACCAAAAGGTATACTAGTGATTTGACCATAAACATGAACGTAATCTTCTTTATTCGAGAGTATATTTATAAAAAAAAAATTGAGTATAAAGATGCTTAGCACAAGAAAATTGTATTATGAATTCTTACAAAAAATGGAAAAGTAGAAATAAGGAAACAATCCAACATTGATCACATATAGCCACACTAATTAAAATATACAGAAAACATGAAAACTCAAAATCTTGATTAATTTTCTGATTAACTCATTTGGTCATATTTATTTTGAGTTACTCTTGATCAAATTCACAAAGAAGTGTCCACACTCCATAATATATACTCTTTAAGTCCAGGTTTTGGTGGACGTATAAATCATATTTTGCGTGTCCTGAGTAGAATGATAGCATGAGTTTTTCTGTTTGACAAATAAACATATCAAATCCTTGAAAAATAAATGTAACTTTTTGGTGTAGCATGATAGTAAAGGAACAATCACGTGCGATTGATTTTCCAACAATGGGTTGCTAGTGAAAAAAAGGACAAACAAAGACACATTGATCGGTCTCTCACGCTTTGTCCGGTAGATTAATTTCATATACCTTTCCCACAAAACAAAAACAAAAACAAAAGCTGTTTTACAATGTCACGATGAATACGAATCTGGTATAGTTGGTTTATATGAGTTGTTGATTTCTTTGGATATTAATAAAAAAATCAGTTGAGTAGGTTTAATAGAATATGAGAGTAATGAGGAACAGAGTTTTAGGTAATACATAATTTTTTAAAAGTCATCACGTCCAATATATAATCAACTTTTGTTTGCAGTCACAAATTTCACATTTGCTGATTTGCAGCCATAGTATCAATGATTATACGAAATACCAACCATTTTATTTAGTTATATTTCTGAAAGTTTATACAATTTCTTATTTATGATATTAATGAGACTCTATATTTACATTAGATTTTATATAGACATATTACGAAGTTTGATCATTTGTAAACTGATTCAGGTTGATATTCGAAAGTATTTTATATTATTGTTTGTTAATTTATTCAAATTTAATTTAATATCTTTACAGAATTTTAATTCCACTTTTTGTAATTAATTAAAACTAGTCTACTTATGAAATCAATCCTAAACTTTATTTTTATTTTCTCCAAAATAGTTTTAGTCTAAGGGTTATCTTCTCTGTTAGGATTGGTGGGTTGGATCATTGTTCAATTTGTAATTAACTCTCTTAAAACAATGATATAAAGTAAATGAAAATATAGAAACTTGGAATATTTTGTAATTATCTCGACGCTTCAAAGTCGTAAGGCTATAAAGTATGAACAAGATAGGTGACACATGATAATAAACATAGTAAATAGGAATGCGTGCTTTAACTTCCATTCATATCATATTCTAGCTCACTACGATGATATACCTATGGGGTTGAATTAATGTAGATAATATGATTTGCTATACACTAAATTCTATATAGATGTCTAGATGATAGGCACCTATGGATTTGGATGTTAATTATCACTAAAACATACGTACGGTCGTTACAAAAGAAAACACTTACGTAACAATGATCACATCCACGTTAAAATGTTAAAATTCATCGCAAAATCTATTAATAGTAACAGTTTAGCAAAATACTAATTAAAACATGCCTGCAAATAATTGTTAACGGATGAGCTAAATTACCTTGAAAAATACCAATTGACACTTTTATTTATTCATCACTTAGTTCGATTTTTCATGTAAACATATAAATATTTAGATGAGAGTGTTTTAACGAGTTTAGTAATCGATGAGGTTACCAAACATATTATGCATACCAAACAGATTGTCTATAAGTAGTGTACATAATATATTTAACGTCAATAAAAATTATACGTATATATTAATATATATACATGTATATATTCATACATAATATTCCGTTCTCTGTTTATTTTTATAAATAAAGTGAAAAAATAAAGATCAAGTACAATTATTTAGACTGATTTACTTGGGTCTTTATATATAAGACAACTAATATAATTATTTAATTTAAATTATTGGTTAGGGGTTAAGGGGATGAGGGGCCAGAAAATCAAATGAGAAGAGACAAACATTACTTTGAAAGATCTTCTTTTATCACTTTCTTCACATCTTGTCTTTCGTATGTATACGTATACACACATCATGTCATGTTATTTTGGCGTATGTACTTTTTTCCTATGTAGTATCATTAATTCTAGCCAAATTTGTTTCGTAAAATTCGAGACAGTCAACTATTTGAATCATTGGCGATGAATGATATATTATTTTCACGTGTTCATGTTTTGAAAACGTATTTCTACTTCTTCTTTTTTGCTATCATTCAAAAGTTAATAATAATATAGCTGGTTTTAAAGTATAAACGTGTAATAGAAAAGTTGATGGATTTTACATTTCAAATTTAATCGGCAATAACTACATTTGTATAAATATAATACCAATGTTCTTTAAAGATGAAAGTTTCTCTACCTCTTTCTTGTTGAATTAATATCTGCTTACAAATTAGAGTTGGTTATTCATCTCAATTAAACTACCTCAGTGTCGTCTCCTCTCATTGACCTATCAAATGAACAAAAAAATCAACAATAAGAAAAGAGTAACATAGTGTATAAGATTATATTATCATACCAGTAGTCCCTAACAGCATAGTTAATTACTTCCATGTGAACAGTATTCTTCTATAGCATCTTTCACAAGTAAAGGTAAATTTGTAACAGTCAAGTAAAACTTCTTAATATTCATCATGATACAATTATTTACAGTTGGGAAAACCAGTATACAAAAAGATGATGTGAAATGAAGAAGATAATATAAATAAAGTTGAGTTATAAAAAAGATAGAAGAGACAATGATTGGTGAGAGTGAGAAAATTTCTGATCTCATTTTGAGTGCTTTCTTAGCTAACATCGAAGATTGCATCCCAACGTTACTCCCACTTTCCACGCGTGTGTGTGTTTGTTTTTTTCTTTCCATTTCATTTCACATCCTCTCTTTATATAGTAAACTAATACTAAAAAAACATTTCCTAACTTATATCACAAATTCACAACTTCGATTAAAATGACCTAAATGAAAAATTATACCAAAAACATTAAGTAAAACTATATAGTGGATACAGTAGATTGAGTAGATGCAGATGGTGATGCACTATAGATTTAGGCATTCAGCTCAAAAGTTGTTGAGTTTTCCGAAAAATTCACGGATTTGTTACTCGTTTAATGAAACGACTTAGTAATTGTGGGAGACAATTTCATATTAAGAATTTGGATTAAGCCAATACATGATCCCGTTTTGCAACTGTGGTGACAAGTCTTGAGCCGTCTTCTTACCTAAATTTTGTAGTATTTTTTATTATATGACTTGTTGCGACTAATTGTTTGTCACATTTATAGTATTCTAAATACTCTATCTAGTAAATCGATTTGTGATTATTTGAAAATTTAGATCAAACACCTTGGGAGCTAGTCGTATATGTGTTTGAAATTGTTTGTGTAGATCATATGATATAGATGCCTGAAAATATGGATGTTTAAGCTTGATGAGTTATGTCTTCAATGAGTAATATTGATTGTATGAATTGAATGGTTGATGAGATTCCTTACTAAAACCTTAAAACCTAGCGAAACTGGATAATTGTAATCACACATTTTTCCTTTAGTTCTTTCGTTTTTTTAAAGCAAGAAAATATAATATATATTTTTTAGAATTAATTACGGATTTAATATTTTTTAAATGAATTTACTATTTTTTGAATAGTTTATATATATTTTTTTCAGACTATAAAAATATGATTAAAGTTTTCCTCCTATTTGGTAACAAACAGAAACATGTATTTTACTCGTTATGTTTGGATTTACTCGATTCCATCTGTTTTTAAGGTTTTAGTATTTAGTATAAAGTATGTATTTTTACAACTGAAAAAACATAAATACGTATATTTTTAAGTATTAAAATGACAAATCCTTAAAATTCTAGTTGAAATGACATTTTTCAAAAACATTTTGATGAAAAATGATAAAATCGAAATAATCTCTTTTATTTACTCTGAGACAACCTTAATAATGGCAAAGCTTGAATGTTTCATAGATACAATATTAAATATTAAGACTAACAATATTTCTTATAACCTTGTTCACTGTGATTATTGACTATACGTGTGTATAATCTACCGTTTTCAACTATAAATGTTGCGGTGCAATACTGCAATGGACTAGAACAGGAATTTTTTTTGAAAATATCAGAATTAGATTAAGTGGAGAAATTACGTACTTAATACTTGCTTTTGCTTTTTATAGTAATTAGATAAACAAGTTTTAGTAGAATCAAATTTGAATTAGTGGCTGGGTCACATCTACCCCTTGTTTGAACAATATTAAGTTCTTAAATCAATTATTAATTAATTAATTTGAACGTAATCAGGACCTGACATGAGAACAAGTACCCCCCACTGGAGTGTCAGAGTGCGCAACACGTGTCAAATTCTGAACTAATATTCAAACTCACTAAATGACATTTTCTCCACCACTACGACATATATCGACGACTATCATCATTTTACATTACTTAATTAGTTAATTACTGTTTTATAATTAATAATCAATTTTTTTTTTGTTATAAATGTTAATATCATATAAAATGAAAAAGAAATATCACAGAAGAGCAAATTTAGAATAATTTTAGCAAAAATAAAATATAAAATACAATTACAATACGACTTGAGAAAACATTGTAGGAAATTCAACTAATCCATCTAATCATCAAGTTGTGAAACCTCTTTAGATGTTTTCTTGAAGATATGGTATTATGAATTTTACGATCAATGTTCTTGAAAATGATAGAAGAAAACAGTCATTGTGAATTATAAGATATTATTTCTTTGTTTCCAAATGTGGTAAACTCATGCGTGTGCGGCTAATCAAATTCTTATTACTACCGTTAATTCTCCCTAATTCAATAATTTTATACTTCTATATATTGACTCTAAAATTAATTACGGGTAGACCAATGAAATAGATTCTCATACTTGTAAAATACTCTACTATTTATACATGCATTAAAATATTCATACATATAATTCTATAACAAAATAATGTATATGATATATAAAATTATTATATTCTTAATATAATATAAGCAAGTTGGTGGCAAAAAGAGGTGCCATCGGAGAGGATGCGCACCAAAGATTTCTACCAAAGAAATTATTTTAATTAGTAAAAACAATATCTTATACAATTAAAAATCAGAACAAAATTTGAAAAGAAGAGAAAGAAAAAAGGCAAAGACTGTCTAGCTCCACTTGGAGTCCACACTAAAAAGATCAAATGCTATGCGAAGATCTGAAATAGTACACATTATTTTATACTATCTATTATATAAAAAATGTTAATATGTAATAAAATCTATGTAAGTACTGCGTATTTAATATTCTTTGAAGATAATTAGATGCCCTTTTCTTTATATTATCTGTAACTTAAATCAACGTATAAAGCGTTTAATATCAAACTCAAAAAAAATATGTATGGAACTTAGAATCATGAATTAGCCGTTCGTGTGTATATATTTATAATATAATGAAACAAGGTGAATCATTCTTTCTTTCTTTTTTGGTTGAATAACAAGGTGAATAGGTCTGTAATAGAGTCAGATATATGTACACACGAATATGCTATATACTAAAATAATGAATTAAGTCCTGGTAAATGGGATTTTTATATATCAATGGTATCTCGTTTTTGAGGATTCGTGGGTAGGGGGAAATATCATTTTTTAATTTTTGGTTAAAGGGTAAAACGAATGAAGTTGAAAGTGAAAGGATAAGTCTCTTTCACTAAGATTTTCTTAAACGAAAGAGGTACATATATATATCTATATATATATGTATTTGATTCAAACTTACATATTGTGCAAACGATTCTAGGGTTTAGTACTTGGACCGTGAAAGGGGATGAACAGATTGAGGGTGTAACAATAGAACAATATTTAAACTAAACCGATCAATCTGTTATGATTGGAAGTAATTGCATACTTAACTTTATAAAAATATCACAATATAATGAAACATGCATGATTAATTAAGTTTTAAGATCTCAAAGGTTAATCCGTTTAACCATTTAAACCAAGAGTCCTCACAACTATGATTGGTTTTGAACCCTATTTTTAACATCTTAACGTCTTCTTCTTCTTCTTTTTCTTTCTTTTTAACAACGAATGTATAATTTTAATGTTACAGTTAAACATCCAAAGTTACAAATTCTGATGTCGTACATAATTTATTTAGTCATATATGCATCAACAACCCATTAACTCACGCAATTTGTTTCTTTTTTTTAAAGTTCTGCTAGATCAAACATGATATTACAAATTTTAGCCATTTGAACATTAAATTCTTAGTTGCTTTCATATTTGAAAAAACAGAAAAATTCTGGCATCTTTAGTATTCAAATAATATATAGTCTTATATTCCGATTCATGCTAGTGGGTTATATAACTCAAAGAATGACATTACATATATTTGAATTACATAAGAAATCAAAGAATCCGAATTTTTTATTGGAGAACTTTCCACGCGAGGGAATCAAGATGAGGAGGATCGTATTCGAACTATCATTTTACACCGGCCATAAGTAAATCTTCTTTCCAAATCATCTTAATTCCCAATCTTCCAAGATATTATAATTTAATATGGACAAAATTTGCTAATGGAATATGGGATAAGAAAAAAACATTCGCAATGCTCGTAAACGCAACGCGACATCTCGAAACAAAACAAGTAGTACAGTATGAATTAATCTTCCAACAGTTTATTCTGCATAAAGCTTTGGCCTTAGTATTATAGCCCTAACCAAGAAAAAGTAATTTAAAAAATTGACTGCTAACCTCAGCTGATAAGACAATACGGAATAGCATAAAATATGCAAAATAAAAGTGATATAAACTTATAATTATAATAGATTGGGAAATAAAATTGCAGAAAAAGTAATTAACTCAACAAATAATGTAGTTGGAATAACTTGGAGAACGAGAGGTATCAAAATGAATGTAACTTTTTATAATATATTATGCAAAAGATGAACATTTGTATAAATGTCTATTTGTTCACAGTGGATAAATATAACGAAATAACCGTAGAATATGATACCATATGCATAATATACAAACTAATTAACATGCAAATTTACCAACGCATCTTCCAAGGTATGATGGTCACACTAAAAAAACAAAACAAAAAAACTTCAAGCTCGTCCAAGGCTAGCTAATTAGAGCCGTGTTCTTTTATCTCTTTCTAAAATATAGATATTTCATATAAAAAATGAAAAGTTTTCGATGTTATACGAGATATATCCATTATATGGCAAAAAGAAGATTTAAAACATGGAAGCAAAATCAAATAGACCACTGACATCGACGACAAAAACAATGACGCTTTCAAAATAAATGAAGTAATAAAACGATTTTGAAACATATCTAAATGATGACACCTCAAAGAAAAAACCTTACATTGTCAAACAGTGATGATTAATTCATAGAAGACTAAAATGAATGGAAGCCTTTCACTGATAACCCAAAAAATCAAATCCGTCAATGGCATTGAACAAAAACAAAACAAATACCAGTTTCGTCCGTGAGCTATTCTTTAAAATAACCATGAGCTCTCTCAAGGAAGAACCACACGAACCAAAGCAAACACATTACGGTAAAAATAACAATTATTATGCGTAAATTCGTCTATACATGTAATGTTATTGCTATGCGAATCCGACGTTAACTCATGAACACCCCCAACTCAAATAACCATGCAACGAACCTCTAGAAACTAGTCGTGAACAAAAGATTATCATGTTATCCATTTTAAATGATTTGCTGAAGCAAAACAAAAATTAGAAAATTTAGAAAGTTTTCACTATTAATATTTTGAACTAGTCTCTTTCTATAGATAAAATTAAAAAAGGTCAAGAGAAAAATAATGCACATGGAGAATATTAGAATACATTTTTAAAATAACAAGAGAATAAACTAATAAAAGAACCAAGAAGGAATGTGTTTTATTCTCATTTTCTACAATTAGTAATAAGAAAACTTATAATATAGCTCCACATGCCCCTATTGTTCTCTGTGTTGGCTCTTGCATTCAATGGCCAAGAAGGTAATATTTGCAAGAATCAGATCCTTCTTTTAATCCACATATGACCTCTACATTGCTTCGCCGAAATTGTGCAATGAAAATCATAAATAATTAAATACCAGTTGTTGTAAGAGTATTTGAAGTCCATGTGTAAAAAACCATCAAAGTCGCCAACCCAACTTATATAACTCGCGCGCTGTCTCAATTTTTATTTATTTTTTTCCTTTTTTCTTCCTAATTTATAAAATCAGATAAAAACAAAAGTAATTAATAAATCTTTCTTAATAGAGTTGTGGTAATATTGATAACAACTAGTAAGCAATATATAATTATATATCCTCATTTGATTATTTAACTGCAAAATTAAAGTTTGAAAAAGATTGTAATAACAAAAATAGAAAGAATGATATAAAAATTTCATGTGCATATTTATCACCTATGTGATATATAGTATATCTGTATCTATTTTATATACAGTTGTCACTATAAATAATACTTCACAGTTGATTATTAAATTATGTGTTCATATGATAGTAGTGGCTAAGGGTATAACTTTTAAGTTGGGACTCCTTTTGTGCTCGATCGCAAGTTTCAAGTTTGAAAATCAGGTGGAGGAACGGGAGGCCTTTTGGTTAACTTATGTGTTTTAAGCGATCATTTACCTGACATATACAAAGACCTAGCCTGGTTCGCTCTTCATTACTCAAATTGGTTATCTTATGCTCACCGGCTATTTCCGACCATACAACGTTTCCACATATAACGAAACTGTCTCTTGTTTCATCATATTAACGAAAATAAAATATAATAAATCTTACTCTTCTTTTCAAGTCCGAATATATTTCTTAACATATTAATTAGTTTTATCGTTGAAATATTAATTCTAAGAATGAGAGAATAACAGGTTACCTAATAATATCTTACATAACTAAAATTATTTGTATTTGTTCCAATTCGATGACAAAAACTAACTTCTGAAATGTTTCTCTTGGAGACTTGGACCATAGGAAAAAAATATTATGCATTCCTTAGTTACAACTATACAAAGGATTTACTGGATCTAGACTTGTCTTCTTGGATCCACCGATCCGGGTTCATCCCCTGTTTACGAAAGACTACCTCCGGATCTAGAAATTAAATGCACCAAAGAGCTTAGAATATTTTGTAAACAATTTTTTTTAAAGTAAAGAAAAAAAGAACACATAGAATTGCTATAGTAATGTGACGTTGGAAAAGATGCCTAGAGTGTCAACTTCTGTCTAAAAATGTATCCCCTTTGGTTCAAATAACAACAATTGAACAACGTGCGAAGATACTTTGTCTTTTTTATTTGGATGATGGAGAATTCACTAGAGGTTAAGCCTGATCATTCTATATGCATGTCTCTATCCATACATTTTAACCAGACATTAAAGAAATTCTCTATCAAACTAACTTAACCTCTACAAAATCTAGATTTAGTAGTAGCCGGATAAGACATATTATGTTTTCAAAATCCGAGCAATCGCATATATACAATAAATCTCTGGTGGTTAGACAAGAATAGTGGTATAAGATTCTCAGGCTATCACAAGAATATAACCTTTGGTTTTGTCGCGGGCATGCTGCAACTTTTTCATGTGTGATATGAACTCCTACACGATATGACGAACCGAAAGACATGAGACACTAAAAAGAATGTCGTTGTGATGTGCAACAATTTTGAGTTTTTGCATATGGATAGCGAAAGGAAGAGTATCTACGACCACAACACCAGATCTATCTACTATTTATATGGTGTGCTATTTTTTTTAAGGCATAAACGATTTCTTGACGAAACAAAAGTGTTTCACATGCAGACAACATGAGCACATGAAAGCTTGATAATGCAGAAAATATAGCAAATGATATGAGAGGCCATGTGAGATATACATCTAAAGATATATAAGATATTTTAGTCTTTTGAAGATTTAGAGGATCTTCCCACTTGGATCGGGTGTGATAGAGGCGGTTTAGAGTTCTGAAATGGTGGAGAGCATAATTATTGGTCATGTATAATGCAAAAGCCGCAAAGTCTCTTCCTTTTCATTTCCACTTTTTGTTTTATGTAAATGTAAAAGGCCCAAATGTAAATCATCTTGTGTGAAAGAAACAAGTTCAAGAAGTTACCAAGTCGAATAGTTGAAGCGTGTAGGCATCTAATACTTATGCTTGAAGCACCTTTTTTAAGATCTTGGTAAGTTGCTAACGACCATGTCACTCTGGTAATCTGCAATCACATCAAACGGTTAAGAGCTTCGAGAGAACCTGACAACCACAGCTGATGAATTTTCAAATAGAAACAACTTTGTGTAAGTAAAGCGACAGTTCAAAACTATTAGAATCCAAAGGAGTCAAGACTTCAAGAGGGTGCATTATTTAAGACCTTGAATGTTTTGTAGATTTTGAAAGAGTTTTTGGTCTTTGTATTTTTAAAAACTCATTTTCATACCAATCAAGATTTTTAAATTTTGGTTTATTTAGGAAAACTTTATTTGTTGTAATCTACAGTTCACGATTTTAGATTTTCAATTCTCCTATAATTTAGGGAATCTAGTGTTTACTCCATTTACGTTATTTTTCTTTTATCAAAAACCAAAAACCGTTTTTGGGGGTTTTTAAAACAAAAATCTAACAACAAAGTCTATAACTAAAATCTAATAGTCAAAAACTAATTAATAACCAAATCAAAAACTGAATTTAAAAACAGCATCCATTCATGGCCTTAAAACTATTTGGAATTAGAGGTAAGATTCTGATAATTGGAACAAAGGAAGAGATAGGTATAAATATTTGGTAAAGGAGTTAGCTTTAGAATAAATTAACCAAAAGGAAAGTGAGAGATAGAGAAAGTGGGAACCCACCATAGACGATTGATCGGCCAACATAGTAAAGAAAGCCTTTTTTTTTGTATGTCTCTCTCTCTTCCTTTTTCTGTTCTTACAACACAGAGGAGTAATTCTAAGTGTGTGTGAGAGGGTGTTTTCCATACTACTATATATTCATGTGCTCACATGGTTTCCCTTTGAGGGAGATCAAGAAGAAAGTTACCAAAGCCACTTGCTTTTTAAGCTTTCTTACCATTAGGACCATTAAGAGCTTTCCATAAAAGCATCACAACGGCTGCAACAGTTAACAAATACAAGGACGAGTACAGAAACTGGTTCAGGAGTCATCATGCCTCAGAACTGCATAGCACCAAGGCCTGAAGAAGATGGTGGAGTCATGGTTCAAGGTTTGCCAGATATGTCAGACACGCAGAGCAAGTCTGTACTAGCCTTCCCTACGATTACTTCACAACCTGGTCTCCAGATGTCTATGTATCCCATAACTCTCAAGGTGTGTGTGTCTTGATCACTTCTTGTTTTATTTTCTGCTGAGCTTTTGAGTTGTACCTGCAACAAATCTCATCAGAAGTATTTCTTTCTCTTCTTCAAATAGCTTGGTAGTTGATTACAAGACATGACATCATTCTAACGATGTTTTCCATTCGGTTTCTTTGTGGTTGTACAGTTTGAGGAGGTTGTGTACAAGGTTAAGATAGAGCAGACAAGTCAGTGTATGGGATCATGGAAAAGCAAAGAGAAGACGATTTTGAATGGGATAACGGGAATGGTTTGTCCCGGAGAGTTTCTAGCCATGTTAGGTCCATCAGGCAGTGGCAAAACCACTCTTCTATCAGCTCTCGGGGGCCGTCTCTCCAAAACTTTCTCAGGTAAAGTCATGTACAACGGTCAGCCTTTCTCTGGCTGCATCAAGCGCAGAACAGGATTTGTTGCTCAGGATGATGTCCTGTACCCTCACCTCACGGTTTGGGAGACTCTCTTCTTTACCGCACTTCTACGGCTACCAAGCAGCTTGACGAGAGACGAGAAAGCAGAGCATGTGGACAGAGTTATTGCTGAACTCGGATTGAATCGGTGTACAAACAGCATGATAGGAGGACCACTCTTCAGAGGAATATCAGGAGGTGAGAAAAAAAGGGTTAGCATTGGTCAAGAAATGCTGATCAATCCTAGCTTGCTCCTTCTTGATGAACCCACTTCAGGTCTTGATTCAACCACTGCTCATCGCATTGTGACCACAATCAAACGGTTGGCTTCTGGAGGAAGAACAGTCGTCACAACCATTCATCAGCCATCAAGCCGCATCTACCATATGTTTGACAAGGTGGTTTTGCTATCTGAAGGAAGTCCCATCTACTATGGCGCTGCCTCTTCTGCTGTGGAATATTTCAGTTCTCTAGGATTCTCCACTTCCTTGACAGTTAACCCAGCTGACCTCTTACTTGACCTCGCCAACGGTAAGCTACCTTTCTCTTTAAGCTTCTAGAAGATGAGGAAAAACCAAACTCCTTTCTAATTCATGAAAACTTGGCAAACCTCAGGAATCCCACCTGATACTCAGAAGGAGACCTCGGAACAAGAACAGAAGACAGTAAAAGAAACCCTGGTTTCAGCTTATGAGAAGAACATTTCTACTAAACTGAAAGCTGAACTATGCAATGCGGAATCCCACAGCTATGAATACACCAAAGCTGCTGGTAATTTTCACTTTTTGAAGTAGTTTTGTTATATTCTGCTTCTGCTCTTTTACACCACTAATAATCTGATGTTATCTGTTCTTTAAATGGAGCAGCCAAAAACCTCAAGTCAGAACAATGGTGCACAACTTGGTGGTACCAGTTCACTGTATTGCTCCAAAGAGGAGTCAGAGAGAGGAGATTCGAATCTTTCAACAAGCTCAGGATTTTCCAAGTCATCAGTGTTGCTTTTCTTGGTGGCCTTTTATGGTGGCATACTCCAAAATCTCACATCCAAGATAGAGTAAGGCTCTCTTCTTCTAGATGCTAACACACATTTTATTCAGACATCAGTATTCTAATTCTAACCATCATTCTACATTTATTCTGAATGCAGACTGCTTTGCTCTTCTTCTTCTCGGTCTTTTGGGGCTTCTACCCGCTATACAACGCGGTTTTCACATTTCCACAAGAGAAAAGAATGCTAATCAAGGAACGGTCTTCCGGAATGTACCGTCTTTCCTCCTATTTCATGGCTAGAAACGTTGGGGACCTGCCCTTGGAACTTGCCCTTCCAACTGCTTTTGTGTTCATAATTTACTGGATGGGTGGACTTAAACCTGACCCAACAACGTTTATCCTCTCGCTACTGGTTGTTCTCTATTCTGTCCTTGTTGCTCAAGGTCTTGGCTTAGCCTTCGGTGCTCTGCTTATGAACATCAAGCAAGCCACAACGTTAGCATCTGTTACTACACTCGTTTTTCTCATAGCCGGAGGATACTACGTGCAACAAATTCCTCCCTTCATCGTATGGCTCAAGTACCTAAGCTACAGCTACTACTGCTACAAGCTGCTTTTGGGTATTCAATACACTGATGACGACTACTATGAGTGTTCAAAAGGAGTCTGGTGCAGAGTTGGAGACTTCCCAGCAATCAAGTCAATGGGATTGAACAATCTCTGGATAGACGTGTTTGTTATGGGAGTGATGTTGGTGGGTTATCGGCTCATGGCTTACATGGCACTGCATCGGGTGAAGTTGCGGTAAACGTGCAGCCGAAGGTAACAACAACTAAGTAACTCCAAGAAGCTCCAAAGAAAATTTTCCCCACTGCAACCAAGGAATAATAGTAGTATTAGAAAAGATAAAAGTCGTCGAATTTTGGTCGATTTTACTTACGTATCCGAGATATATATCCGACGACTTTCTTTTTATTTTAGGCTAGATGATGATAGTACTCCTAAGTTTGAGAATAAAACAGTGAGATAATGTATGAGATAAGAAGGGAAACCAAGTATATACTAATTCCCATTTGCAAAAACAGTGACTAAACTTTCGGTCCACTCTTCCATGGAAATGATTGTTGTATCTTTTGTGGGGTTCCTTAAAAAGAAAAGGTCTACTCTATCTCTACACATTACTAGTCACCTGCAAGTGCATATCAACTGGTGAAAATCAATGAAATGTATGTATCAGATAATTAAACAACTTGCGGATAATAAGACTAACAACGACAGGACATAAGCAAACACACCTGACCATGGCTCTCCTTATCATCTCAAGTAACTTTACTGGTACTTTGAAGTTTTCTTTACCACACATATAGACTTTTTTCAACTGCAGAATTTATGTCAACAATAGCTACAGGAATAATGTGCTTTCGCTTTCATGATAAATACGAGTCGAATAATTGAAACTTTAAATGGCTGTTGTTATACTTCACATCGTTACTAGCTACACAATAATTTAAAACCAAAAAGAAGAAGTGGGGAAGCTACAGTGTCTGCAAAACAACATAGAGGAGCAAAAAACAAATCATTGGATGAGAAAGGCCCACAAGATATGCTTACACATTAAAACGTGATTCACTTTAGTCAAGTGGAAGCTGATGCAAGAAGAGAAATCCATGTCACTCTCTACTTTGTCAAGTGTCATTATCATCACCTAGAAGAACCATCTTCTAACCCTTCCAAGTAAAAACTTGAAACGTCATTCACTAACTTGTGTTGCTTTCTCAGACCTAAATACATCATCCTTTCTAGTGAGTGATATACATACGAAAGCAAGAGAGATCATCATATGATCTAATCATGCTCTTTCCCCCTTTATACCACATATAATAACTACACAAGTTGCCGTTTTTAGTCTACTAAATGACCATAAGCATCTTTATCTTAACAAAGATAAGATAAACTAACCAGAGAAGATGAGCAAACATGTCATCTCTTAAGTCATAGATATTAACCAAGTTTGTGAAAAACCTTGTCATTCACCACTCAGAGACAAGAACTAAAAATCTCTAGTAGACTAAGACAACTAAAATCAACTAATACATTTAACAACCACTGATATCGATTAGGGTTTCCACTCACCACATCGTTCTCCTTTTAAGAATATGTCTCATCCAAGTTGACGGTGACGCAGCGGCGAAGAAGACTCTCTACGGCGATGTTGCGACGGAGCATCCGCCATGTACGAATAGCGACCGGCATCAAACTATTAAACGGTGCCGTTTGTCACCGAAGACTAAAAGTTCATTTTAAATTGCATATTAACCCTTACATTTTACCTTTATTTTCGATAAACATCCTAATTATTTCTCTTTTTTCTGAAGCCCAAATAGGCCCAAACTGAATTTTAGCTATCTTCTTAAATTGCACATTAGCTCTTACATTTACCTTTAATTTCGATAAAACATCCTAAATATTTCGTTTTTTATGAAGCCCAAATAGGCCCATAGTTTATGAAAGGCCCAAAATGAGTTTAGCGATCTTCTTTTAAGAGTCTTTCTTGTCTCTCTCGCCGAATTTTTCTCTATTTGACTGTTGTTAGGGTTTTAGCTTCTTCTCTAGTCGTTGTTTGTTTCTCTTTTCGGAAATAAAAAATGGCGGGAATTTCTAGGGTTTTGGGAGGGTTCAGGACACTGATGTCGAAGGCGGCGACTGTTGAGGCCGTTACTGTAGCCGGAGAAGGAAAAGGGATATTCAAGACTCGTCCGGTGTCACAGCAGCTAGCTAGCTTCGCCGGAGAAAGGGAACTCACTCGTGGTTCCGCTCTGAAGAAAGTTTGGGAGTATGTGAAGCTTCACAATCTCCAGGTTTGTTTGATTTTGGAGCTTTCTAAGGTTTTTACTTTGCGTAGATCTGTTTATGAACTTAGGGATTTGGTTGCTTTAGAGAAGGAATTGTTGCATGTAAACTAAATCGATTAAGCATTTTAGTGGCGGATGATTTGATTGTTATGTAGAACATGGATCTTGAGTAAAATGCATGTTATCTTGTGGTTGAGAATGGATTGTTTGGTTTTGACTATATACATGAAGCATCTTGTGGGTTTGGTTGTGAAGATTACTTGGATTGTTGTGTTGGTCATTATCTTAGAGAACTTGGAATTGTAGTGTTCTTTGAGTTTTGGAATTAGTCTATTTAATGTAATACACACAGATGATGTCTATATGTTGAATTGGTTGTTCAATGTAAACAACAAGCAGCTAATGTAGACCATAAACTTCTCTGTTTTCTGGATTATTCATAGTTTCTGTTTGAGTGATTCATTTCTTGCCTCATTGTAGAATCCGGCGAACAAGAAGGAGATTCACTGCGATGATAAGTTGAAGACGATTTTCGATGGCAAAGACAAAGTCGGAATCACAGAGATCATGAAGCTCCTCTCACCACATTTCCCTAAATCCGTCTGATTTGGTGATGTTTATCTAACGTAGTTGTATCTATCTAAGAAGAAATGGTTTGGCTTTTGTGGTTCATTTCGGGTTGTATATGAAACTCTAAACCCGTTTGAACTTTGGTATGTTAACAAACCAAAACAATAACTCTCTTTTGATCCATCTACCGGAGAATATTATGTAGTTTGACCATTTTATCTTAATATTGTTTGATTTTGTGAAATTACTCCTCTCTCTAATCTTTGATGGCTTTCTGCTCTAATAGTCTAATGTGTCGTGTGAGCAACGATTTCGTTATTATTGTTTAATGCATATGAATGGTCACAATTATTTTATCCTCTGATGGAGAAGAAACGTGTCATGATCAGAAGAGGAATAAGAATGCGTTGTTAAAACGAGCAAGCATCAACGCGTCCATTTCGGTTTAAATCAATAGCTAAGAGCCTTTTTCGCTACACATAACCAAATATCGCACACATGTATGTGTCTAAACATAACATAGTATATAGTTCATTTTTCCATATCTTGTATCTCTCTCTATTCATATCATCTTATTATCTCTCAAGTTCTTGATTTTAATTAAAGATGGGTAAAGACGACCACCACGAACAAGACAAAAGATTCTTCTCACATCATAATCATCACGGCCATGGGTATCCGCCAGGAGCTTATCCTCCTCCACCGCAGGGAGCTTATCCTCCACCGGGAGGTTACCCTCCGCAAGGTTATCCTCCACCACCTCACGGCTATCCACCGGCCGCTTACCCACCTCCACCCGGTGCTTATCCTCCCGCCGGGTATCCCGGACCATCCGGTCCTCGTCCAGGTTATTATTTAATCAAAAATGTTGTCTTATGTGGTTATGTCTCTTAGTCTTAGTTAAACGCCCTTGCTATTAACAAATTAGTCCGATTGGTGTTTGTTTTGAGTGGTGTTTTATATAGTATAGTTCTCAAAAATATTATGAGAAGACAAAATGTTTCTTTAAAGGGATGCATATAGTTAATCTTGGTTCATTCAAAAGCCAAAATAGGTTCTTTAACCAAATCTTGCGTTATGCGATGTGCAATTCCAAAAAGTAAAGCTTGGTTTTAACGAAAATGATAATAAATGATTTATGCTTTGATTTTCTAAGTTTTTCAAATTCGAACAAGAATTTAAAGAAAGTTTCTTGCGGGTTATATCAACCAAAAAGAAACCAATAGTAAAATAATTAATGTCTTGATGAATAATTGATTAAATTCTTTTTATGATATAATATATGTGGCTTTTTGTTCAGTTAAAAATGTTTTTTTGTTTTGTTTAATTTAGAAACATAGAAGAATGTGGCTTTTGTTCAGTGTTTTTTTTTTGTCAACATGGCTTTGGTTCAGTTTAGTATGGATTATAAATAATGCTACAATGTTTTAATATGGATTATAAATAATGTTGGTCTAGTTTTATAAGCCCAATTTGGTTTGATAGGTTCACATGCCAAGTAACCTTTGATTGAATGCTCTCCTCATGTGAATATAACAGGGTTTGGAGGAGGAGTTGGGGGATTGATAGCAGGAGCGGCAACAGCGGCAGCGGCTGCAATGGGAGGTCACCATGCGGGTCATCACGGAGGCTACGGGCACCACGGCCACGGAAAATACAAAAGAGGGTTTTTCGGAGGAGGAAAGTACAAGCGAGGAAAGCATAGTATGTTTGGTGGAGGGAAGTACAAGCGTGGCAAGCACGGTATGTTCGGAGGCAAAAGAAGCAAGCATGGCATGTTCGGAGGGAAACGAGGCAAAGGCATGTTCGGACGAAAGAAGTGGAAATGATCCATTAGCATCCTCTCTACATATATTATCGTAACAATTTAACATTAAGCTTAATATAAAAATGTGGATGTATAATTTGTTTTATATGATGTATATATAGCTATATGTATCTATGAAGAGTATTTAATATGGTTGAAATATTTTTCTTACTGATTAACGTTGATGATCATTTTTTTTTCTTCTTTTTTTTTTGGGAAAGTTTTGTATATATGCATGTATTGGTGAATCAGTTTAATAACTTTTTATGTGGAGTGTTTCTTTTTGTTTGTTTTTTTTGGGGGAAAAAACGTTGAGAATAATATGGATTTAGATAATTAAAAGTTTATGTGAATTTTCAAGAATTTGTTTGTTTGGGAGAGATCTACGGGTTGTTTTTTTTTTGTTTTTTGGAATATTGAGAATAATATGGATTTAGAGAAATCTGTTTAAATTTTCAAAAATAATTTTTGGGAAAGATATACGGGATCTCCAACAACAAAATTGTTGTAATCGAGTTCTCCATCGAGATTAATATAGGTGTATAATTCCAATGAACAATATCATTTGGAATTTGTAAGAAAGAAAATCTATTAAAAGATTATTTTCAAAATCTGTTTTTTTTTTTTTTGTTTACCAAGTCAGCTAAGATTTTTTCTAAGTGAAAAACTAAATGGATAAATAAACCCACAATAATAGGGA
>Ga0041059_1000363_pt1 | contig 33100 bp, 29 predicted proteins | sample AraColnosormetaG_FD_56232 | JGI IMG/M metagenome (GOLD analysis project Ga0041059, IMG submission 56232) | Arabidopsis roots microbial communities from North Carolina, USA - Col MF nosort | ecosystem: Host-associated > Plants > Roots > Unclassified | place: USA: North Carolina | collected...
TCTAAGGACAGATCGATTGTTCAAATCTATAAATAGTACTAATGTAAACTAACTTTTTTTTTTTTTTTGGTTAACAAACTTCCATTTAATGTTAGAGTGACGGATCATAATTTGGTTAATAAACTTACCTTAAAGAGTTTGAAATGGGTTTAGGAAAAGCCTAGTAGTATAACAAAATGTGTGTTTATTCTATTTTTTCATTAAGAAGATGAGCAAAAACTTATAACTCATTCCACGAGCGAACAATACCCTTGACGAGCCAGTACTCATCCCCATGATCATGATCAGCATTTGTTTAAGTTGCTCTTATTTTTTCATTAATACACACATGTAGTAGTAGGTAGCTCTTATAGATAAGGAAAAACTGTAGAAAAGATAAGATAAATATTTCCATATAACCACTCTCACACTAAATCCACATTATACAATTAGAAAGTAGAAAATTGTGAGTTACAAGTTTCAATTTTTAGTAAGGTTGTTAAACTGACCCCACCATATTTATATCTTTACAATTTCACCCCAATGTCTTTTATGTCATTAGACAACACCCCATAAATAGTCTTCAAAATATCCCATTTGCTTCTCTTTAGTATTTGCTATTTGGTCTTCTCTCAACCCCTCTCTCTCTCTCTGTTTCTCCTCGCCCTGTCTCTCTCTCTCTCTTCACCGCAATTTCAGACAACAAAAAATATGTCACGAAGAGCATGCAAAAGAGTAAGCTTTAACCCGAACCCAGAAGCCACAGACGAACCCATATTCCCAAAACACGACGGTTTAAGCTCGTCACATCACAGCCGGAGAAGGGTGGTTCTCGTCGGAATTCTCAGTTTTGGTCTAAGGAGCTCGCCGGCCGCGAGGAAATTGATCCAACGTATTGGAGCAAGATTCGCCAAAACGCTGCGTTTTATTTCCTTCAGAAGAAATACTACTGATAGAAGAAAAACGTCATCGTTTTTGTTGCCTTCGTCGTCGTCGTCTTCTTCTTCGTCAGCTATTTATATGAAGAGGTCAAAGTCTGTAAACGAGACAGAGTCTCATCGAGCAGAAGCTATTGAAGATTGCATTGAGTTCTTGAACTCTTCTTTTCCTCTGTCGAGATCAAACTCAGTCTCAACGTGGTCTTCTTCTTGATTTTACCCGGTTTGGATTTGCGTCCGGTCAAACAGAGAGCTCCTATTCTCTGTTTTTTTTTTCTGTAATGTTAGAGAATTGTATAGGAGTGTTTTAAATTTCTTATTTTCGATAACAGAAATATTTATCGTTCTTGACTAGAAATGGTTATTCTTGATCTTCTTTTCAAAATTCATTGAGCAAACTAAGGTTTTTACAATAAAATAAAATATCACACTGTTTTTATTAACTTTCCATTGTTTTAAACAAGTTACGTTGATATTTTGTAACCGACCAAAAAAATAAAAAAGAGAGAGAGAAGCCAGGTTTAAATTCAAAAGGAGGGGTCGGCGTCAAAGGACCAAAGACAAGAAAGCTCATGGGAAATCCCCACTTGGCTTTCTTCTTTTTTTGACCCCATATTACATTAATCAAAATTTTATTATTTCTTGTTAATATATACTACAAAAGGAAAATTCCAAGACATTTCTTAAAAGAAGGATGAAATTTAATTTTTTCATCATAACAAACTTTAAGCGTTTCGGAAATTGTAGGTCCAAAATCTGACCTAACAAAAACATAATGTATCAATACTATCTAAAGAATCCAATGAAGGACTTGCATTTAAAAATGTGGGTTCCTCTCTCCTTTCAAGACCTTGTGTGGAATGCACTACACAGAAGTTGCAACAAAAGGTTTTATTACATTGGCAAAGAAAGCAATACATAAAGAAAGATTCTTTGTCTTGTTAAAAAAGGTAAACATTTCATCAAAAAAGAAAAGAACGAAGAGTATTAGGTAGAGTAGGTTGAGAAAGACAAAAAGAGTAGTTGAATTTTAGCTATACAATGGAAACTTGCTTTGCAAACTAAAAGAGATATAATCATTACGCTGAGATAATGTTGAGTACTTAAAAGGGTATTAAAATATGGAGAAATCATAGATCAATTAGATTAAATACAATGAAGATGAACAAGGAAGGTTAGTTTTTTCTCCTTTTACCGACATCACTTCCATCATACCTTTACATTGTTTTTAAACAAAATTTTCCCGCAACAATTAGTGTCTTTTTTTTTTTTTTAAGCTTCTGTCTCTAAACTGGATTTGTTAGTTACTTGTGACTATAATTATTTATCCACTAGAACCAAAACTTTACAAAGACAATATCTATGGATCAATTTACAACATAAGAGAGTGTTCTCTAGTACTTTATATAATGGTAAAGTGTGAATCTTGATGATGTTCTTCATTCTGTTCAAGTGTGGACCTGGGTAGAGACAATCAGTACTACTAGTCTTCTACTAGACCCTGGAAAGTTTGAAGATTTGTTACTTTCCTGCGAAATTAACAAGATTTTCCCGGGAAAACAGAGGGTGATCGATCACCGTTCTTCGGGAAACCATTACTCGACGGATACCACACCGGAGAAACTAGAAGTTTCCCAGACCTCCACACCTTCCATACATTCCCGAGAAACAAAGAGCCGGTCACCTCCTGCTTCAATTTTCGAAATCATCCCTCTCTTGGAATCATCTTCCTTGTCTACAAAGTTTCTCCTGCGAATTGGATCACCACTTGTCTTCTCCTTAACACTTGACCATACCTCTAATGCACCACCTCTGGCGGCCAACACTTGCTTTCTGTAACAATGTACCACGCTGTAACCACCTCCGTCGCCGGCTTTCCAGGCACCGGGATTCTCGTCTGACATATATACCCATGGATCTTCACCTAATTTACGAATGTCTGCCATTCCGAGGTCTCCTGACTTGGAACATACCTTGAAAAGGATCGAGTCTTCAACGTCCACGTCCATATCAGCTAAGGCGTCTCCAAACCTAGTGCTTCGTCCCGATCCTGGCTCGTTCGTTTCCCATACGATGTTCCTGGACCTTGGGTCCCAAATCCGGATGTAGCCAGAGCAACCAAACACTCCACGTTGAACGGCTGATCCCACCAAAAGACCTTTCGCTGGCAGCCACCGGAGTTTCTCCGGTACTGTGGTTTTAGCCGAGTTTCCAGATTGCTGACCGATCACGGCGGCGACTTGAAGAGTGGATTTGTCGATCTGGAGAACACTGTTCTCTCTGTGCAGGCAATCAAAGGATGCGAATACTCCACCTTCCGAATCAGCAACGGCGGCGACGCGTGCCTTATGGATCCTCGGATCTTCCGGATCCGTCCAGTGCGTAGATCCGATGTATCGACCTCCAGAGAGATCGTAGAAATGAAGTCCCGACGCGGATCCAGATCCAATTGCAGCAGCTTCGCCCCAGACACGGCAGATCGATGTGATATCGTTGAGATGTGTACGGACGGTTCCAGCATGGGAAAGACTCCAATCGTAGACGGAGATCTGACCACCGTGAGCGATCCACAGAGAGGCGTCTCCAGCAGTAGCGGTTAAAGCAGACGGGACTCCATCAGCAGCCGGTACGATTGTGGAGACAAGAGACGCATCGAAACCTAGCAGCGGCGGCGGTAACATCGCCAATCTGAGGAGTGATTCGACGCCGTAATACATAGCCTCATCTAGTAGCTCTTGCTTGGAAAAAACGCCGGAGGAATTAGCTGGGAGTCGACCAGTACGGAGGAGATTGAGAATGACGGCGAAAATCTCCGGGTCACGATCGATGAAAACCGGATTCGATCCATGGGAGGTTGAAGTCGATAGAGCTGCGAGGAGAGAGTCTGGGCAAGATGATTGAATGGTCGACGCGTTGGTTTCGAAGATCTCGCCGCCGACGTTGAGCTTCACTCGTTTGCCGCCATCGGAAACCACCATCACAGTCCGGTTCGAGTTTCGATTTCAGCTTGAACCGAGTTTTTGCTAATTGGGCTGTGTGAAGAAGAAACGTAATTGTAACTGATGACTTGTCAACTTATATGGGCCTGTGCTAATCTCTATAGGATAATTATCAGCCCAAACATAAAAAGCCAGAACCATCCTGATAGGAGCTTTATAGAGAGATTGATTTTAATCAGGGTTTAAATTGAAAGAAATGAAAAAAACTGAGGGTTTCATTGTTAATTACAATTTACAAGCTATTCTACAATGGAATTACAAAATGAAAAAAGAAAAGTCATGATACAGATACAACACTGTCACAAATTATACATTGATTTGAAACCAATTTATCCATGGCACTTCCTTGTTCAATTTCGAATTTTCTGCTAAACTTATTCCACAAATGCAATCCATAGCTTCTCTTCTGCATTTCAAGAACCTTGACTTGAACTCTCTTTGAATCTTTCTCTGTTCTTGGAACCTTGAATAGCTTCTCAATCTCAACCCAATTCACTGGATAAAACGCAGGAGGTGTCAAGATGGTGAAGTTATAGCCATCGGTTCCTTCCACGGCTCGAGCCACTCGTGAAACAAGATACGGTCCGTTATGTCCCCAAACGTTTCCATTAAAAGTCAACGCAAATTCTTCAATGGATTTGAGCAAGAATGGATGATTCTTGTCGAAGATCAATACCGCATTGTTCAATCTTGTCCAGTTTCTCGAAACCGGCTCCAGAGTCTGCGCACCGATCACGTTCCTTAGAGTTTTAAAGCTCTTTAAAACAATCATGTCTGTGTCTAGATAAACACCTCCGAATTTGAACAAATAAGCAAGTCTCATGAGGTTTGATAGATTCTGAGCTAGAGAGATCTTTCCTGGATCTCTTTTACCGGTCTGAATCTCTTCAAGCCAAGATTCTCCGGCTGTGTCCTTGAGAAGAAAAGGCAAATCCGGCGTGACCGCCATAACTCTGTAACCTCGATCAAGAAACGGTTTCAGGATTCTAAACCCTTGAAGAGAATCCATTGTGGATGATAAAATCATCAAACAACCTCTAGCATGAGATTTGAATACGCTTTCTACAGATAATATCTCTCTCTTACCGAACAATTCCGCAGGTGAGATCCATGTCATCATGAACTTGACCTCACAATCATCTCTCAAAAACTCTGTTGCTCTCTGTTGAAACTTCTCCGACACGTCTTTGCCTCCAAAAACTTCAAGAACTTGCAGTTTGTTAATCTCTTCTTTGACTGTGATTTGTTGCTTGATCGAATAGTTATTGTTGACTTGATCACTTACCTCCTTCTCTGAGCTTAGAGGTAAGTAAGGAACAATTGTCTTGATCTCTATTGTCACCACCTTCGCTGAGAAATCTTCTCTCACCGATAAATTAGAGACGAGAACGATGGTGAAAACGACCAGAGCTATAACCGTGGAAGCAAACGCTGTGAAGAGTGATGATCCAGAGCGGTTTAACCTACGGTGATCAAACATCGCCCTGACTTTCGTCGTGATGTCATGATCCATTTTTTGGAAAATAAGTTAGGAGAAGAAAAAAATAGTGAAGTCTGTATTTTTTTGTTTTTCTCTTATAATTTGTGTTGAGTTTCTTGCTTGCTTGGTGAAGAAGCTGTCGTGTTTTGAAAAGTTCTTAAGCAGCCAAAGCAGGCTGACTTGGACGTAGATTATTATTTGTTATGTAATTAAAATGGGACCATACGCTTAAATAAATGATCATGATTTATCCACATTTCACTTTTATTTTTGCTACATATAGACGACTTTTCTGTGATCATCTCTATGATTATATCCATTAGGACCCTGTTCATTATTTTCGGATTGATATATTTTGGTTCTTTTTGGATATATCAATTTAGTGAGCACAGCTACATTATCCATTATTTTGAATCTTTTTATTACATGTTGATGATCTTTAGAATCTTCTCGTAATTTTTAAATAAATATTTCTTGCAAGGACAAAGCAACTATTAATCTGTCTTTTGATATGGTCTTAATCTTCTAGCTTTCATAATTGTTATTAATTATTAGGCCGCCTATGGTGGAATTTTAGTAGTTAAAAAAATTCTTCCTAATTATAAACACGCTTACTTTCATATAGTTGACTGACAAATAAAACATTTATTTCGTTGAATTTAACTATTTTCTTGCTATAACTAAGAAGGCACCTTAAAAGGCTCAAAGCGAGGTACTAAAGATGTGTCAGGCACTTTCCTCGTAGTTCAGTTTGTTATATTTAGTTTCATCAGATTTTTTTATTGTCTAATCCATCCTTCATATTGTTTTTTGTTTTTTCACGTACAACATAATTGAATTGGAAATAAGTCCATATACATCTTTCATCCAAACAACTTGTCAAGTTATGGAAGCATCTTGACTTTGACAATTGAAAGCTCGCATAGTTAGTTGCATAAAAATCTGTTCCCAATAATATTATACTCATCTCATTATTGCCGATGGTTTAGTAAGTTAATAAGGTATCAATCATTCATTTCAAGAATGTTGCAAATCAAGCCAAATCATTGAATACAAGAATGTTGCAAAATCATGCCAATCATAATTTTAAACTGCTGGCTTCTGACACAAAGGGAAATGTCAGACAACTACATAACATTTTATCAGATAGCATCTTTGGTTTATTCATATATACCCTATGTATAAGATATTAACACATCATAAACTAATTAATATACTCAAGAATAAAATTGTGCTCTATTAACAGAAAAAAATCATCTAGGAGCCAACTCTGTGATGCTCTGGAAGGAAATATTAGAGTTGGACGTCGACCCTTGAGGAACGGCTGAGCTTTTCCCTTTGTCACGTTGCGTTGACGAGCTCTCCTGTGAGCTGCCTCCTTGGCCGACCCTAAGACCGATTCCACGGTGGTTGCGTCCCCTGTTGACACCTCTGTAGACGCCAGGTTCCGTTAAGGCATCCTCGTTGAGGTTAAGCTCTTTCCTGCGAAGCATCTCCATCACTTGCTTCATGTTTGGTCTCTTTTGCGCCGCGGCTTGAGTGCAGAAAAGAGCCACCTTGATGAAACGGGTCACTTCATCTGCGGGGAACTTGGTTAGTTCTGGATCTACACACTCTAGTAGCCTCCTTTCTTCTCTCAGCTTCCACACCTGCCCAAGACAGAGTTTAAAGCATTGAATATTGTTTGTTTTCGCATTTTACATTTTGAAAATGTATTATTTTTTCACTTGTAAGAAACATTAACACAAACATAGAGCTATATATATTTTTGTTGAGGTACGAGGCTTTTAGCTTTACCCATTCAACAAGAACCATGTACTCGTCTCCAAAGGCGGCTCTGGTGCTACTATTACCACTAATGACCTCAAGCACAAGTATCCCGAAGCTGTAAACGTCTGCTTTTTTTGTCAGTTGACCAAGAAGTGCATATTCTGGAGCCAAGTATCCCCTGTAGTCGCAGTTTCATCAGCTGAAAATACATGTAGAGGAAAGATGGAAACTGATATGTTTATAGAGGGATTCTTACACTGTTCCAGCGACTCGGGTACTGACATGAGTGACATTGTCTGGAAAAAGCTTAGCCAACCCGAAATCACCAATTTTGGGAGAAAAGTTTGAGTCTAGTAAGATATTACTCGCCTTGATGTCACGGTGAACAACATGAGGTTCGACTTCCTCGTGAAGGAAAGCTAAACCCGAAGCTGTCCCAACGCAAATCGCAGCTCTTTTGGACCAATCAAGCGGTACATATCTACTCCTTGAACCTGATATCACTCAAACAAGATCAGAAAAACAGGACACAAATGGGATTTGGTAGACAAGAATGCAATTGTGGCAAAAGTTACCAAGCAAAACACTAGCAAGACTGTTGTTCTCAAGGTACTCATAGACAAGAATCCGATTGTTCCCTTCGATGCAGCAACCGATGAGTTTAACAAGGTTAGGATGATGAATGTTTGATATCAAGTTAATCTCGGTCAAGAACTCGCGTGTCCCTTGTTTAGATTCTGCTGATAGTGATTTCACAGCTACTTGTGTGCCATCTCTCAAAACTCCCTGCAAGATTCAAAACCCTTTACTACATTCACCAGAAGAACCTCAACATGATTTAAGCAGATTGTAAGAGAAGTTATCATTTTTATTACCTTAAAGACAACGCCATAGCCACCACCTCCGATTCTGTTCGTTGGATGGAAACTATCAGTGGCTGATCTTAATGAATTATATGAAAAGACCCTCACATTGTTGGTGCAAATCTCTGATTTTTCAAAAGACCAGAGAACTTTTGTGAGATATCATCAAATAATACAAATTCCATGTTCTAATTAGCACACAAGATTAAGATGAAGTGACTTGATATTTGGTCAACCATTCTCGAATTCTACAGAATCTCTAGTAACTTGTAAGCCAAAGGCAGAAACAAAATTGAGAACAAAATTTAAAACCCTAAAAATAATGGTAAAGACCATCAATAGAATATACCTTCAGCTTCTCTTTGTCCAAGACGATCACTTCCGTTGCACATATCTAGAAGTCCGAAGCAATTATAACGCATCACAAACACAGACAAAAATTCCTCCCAAGAACAGAGGAAAAAAGCTCAAATTCAAATTCACAAGCAAAATAATATTCAGAAAAGGGTTTGATAGAGATATGAAATGGAACTTTTCTTTAAAAGAACCTCAATTTCGACCTGTCTCCTCGATACTAAATCTATAAAGTAACGATGAGAGAAGAAGAAGAAGAAGATAATGTGTTTATTTGCTAGTGCGAAGAAGAAATCTATATTGAGTTAATCAAAGAGAAATCATGAGACTGCTTTTGTCTGATTTAAAATTTAAACTTTTTCGTGAAGATGTCAATAAATTGTTGAGCATACAAAGCAAACCAAACCCAGAACTCATGAACAGTGAATACGCTAAAAGGTATTCAATTTTATTTTGTTGTTTATGTTCGGCTGCTGATGCTCGAAAGTGACAAACGAAAGTGACAGCTACACGACGACGAGACTTTTATTACTATATTTTATTTTACTTTTTTCACACGACGAGACTATTATAAAAGTCGCACTGATTAGATTTCTTCTTTAATTATTTTCTTCTGCCTGTAACTAAGGCAAGGTTAGAAGAATTCAACTTCAATGGATTTTATAGACCTGTTTATTACAATTTAAGTCACACAAATACGCCAAACAAATTCTATCACTTACCTACCTTTTTTTTACATTTTACAATAATTGTCCTCGTACCGTTTAACTAAGAAAGGTTCTCATAGACTCATACGTACATACGTATGAATTAAGAGCGATAGTTACTAATAAAGTTTTGTTTACCTGACCAAACTACACGGCACATTTAATTTGACCAAGTTCTTCTCGCCGTTCAGACAACCATGCATTTATATTTTTCTCTTAAAAAAGAAATTTTTGCCAACATTTTATAACGTCATCAAACGAGCTTTTACTTGACGTCATCACTACGCTGACATTCAATCATCCAAAGAGAAAGTTCGAATTCTCAAATCCCAACTCAATGATCCAAAAAGGAATTTTTGTTTTCACATTGCCTTGCGTCTTTCTTTCTTTCTTAAAACGAATCGTTTGTTAATTTCTATCGATTGCGGTCTGAAATTGAATTTACAGTTGGCACATGACATCATCGTTCCACGAAAATCCTCCATTATTTCTTATTTGCGCCACAAAATCAAAACTTGAAAAGTCCACCTTGTTGACAAAAAAAGTAAAATAAAGTTCTAAAATGTTTTTGACCAATTTTCAATAAGAAATAGTAATCGTTATAAAATTGTAGTAATAAAAGTATTTATAAAAAAAAAAAGTATAAACACGATTTTGGTGGAGTTGTGGCATGTAACTACTTACTTTACTCGTCACTTAAAGGTCTGATTTCTTGTTGTCTCTAAACGTGAAGACGATTCACCGAATCCAAATCCTCACAACGACATGTTCTTCAAGTATATTTGACTCTCTTATAAACCTAACGAGACAAGTTTATGAATATGTTCCTTTGTTTACACTTGTAAGAAAACCGAAACCCATTTACATGTCTCTGTTTCGTCCCTTCATATAGTATAAAAGATTCAAATATATATCTGGAGATTCTTATCGTACAACTTTTTTTTTTGTATCGGTCATATTGGAATGAACCATTTTGGTACATGCCAAAAGCTGTAAATTTTCAAGTAATTTAGTGGATTTACAAAGAGGGTTGTCCCGCGAGATTTAGGTACCAAACTCGTTAAATTCTTCTTCTATGCTCTGTTTTGTCTTCTTTACTATTTCCATGTTTTGTTCTGTTTCTCGATTCTCACTTTGTTCTATATCTTGGTTTAAAATATCAGACACAGCATTTAGCAATTGCTTTGGGAGAACATTTATGAAGGAAAAAAGACATTTGATGCCTGAGGTTTATAGATTATACGGTTGATCACTTAGAAACAAGTTGCTTCGAAGCGTGAGAACAAAAAACAAGAACACAGATTACATAATAATATGGGTCAAGATGTGAACTTGGGGTACTGGTTCCGCGGAGAAGCAGCATAGCTTCTTTCACTAAGAAGATCATCATTTTCGGCTTCGTTTCCGTCTAAGCACAGAATGTTGATGTTGTCAACACTCGGGTCAGATGAGCTCACAGTGCTGCTCGTGGCCACCGGAGAGCTTGAGACACTACCCGGCCGACTTCTCACACTGTACATTGATGATGCCGGAACTTTTGTCACAAGCGGCCGGAGGTTTCCAGTCATGCCTCGTCTTATATCCTACACACCAAAGATCGACAATTGTGTTATTATTACCAGAGAACTTTAAGAAACACTCTTCTTGCGAGTCAGATCATCCAGCTTGGGCCCAATGTTTAATCTATAGCGAGCTTGTGAGAAACTCTCAATCGAAGATTTTCGGATGCTACTCTACTCTCAACAAAGAAAATTTGACTAAAATTGTGAGACGTGATCGTACCATATGTCTTATGGCCATATCGATTGAGCTTTTGGAGAGGTTTCTACCATATCCAAGGCTGTTAAAAGCTGAGCTAGATTTCCCCGATCCTCGACCACCATTCTCGGTTAGCCGCGGTGGACCTAGTTTCCTCATGTTCACCACTCTCTCAACCATTTTATTACCCATAGCCACTGGGCTCAAGTTATCACAGCCACTTCCGCCGTTGCTTGCCTTTGCTCGCCCACGCACACCAGTGAGACTCCCGTTGGTGTTCCCGATAGGAGCCCGACCTCTGGACGGCGAACAAGATTGCCTTCTTGCATTTCCGCTGCCGCCGCTGGTGGGGCCACCTCCGCGTTCTATGGAACCAGATCTTGAACCTGGTGCTGAGGCTACTCCAGGTCTGCCTCTTGAAGCTGAGACCGGTCTGTCTGCTAAAGTCGTCCTCAGATTCGGTGGAGCTTCTAAAGAGAAACCAGGCATCTCTGGTGGTTTCCACGGCCTCGACGAATTCAAAGTAGGAGAAGGAGAAGTCCCTCGGGACGGAGCCTTACTCAACGAATTCACAGTAGGAGAAGGAGAAGTCCCTCGCGACGGAGCCTTACTCGAAACTATTGATGGACCGGTCGGGGTTGAAGGCCTGCGGGTTGGTGTGGCTGGCCTTGACACTGGCTTTTTTGAAGATGCAGAAGACGGTCGAGGATTAGACCGAGTTGGAGTAGCTGATCTCGCTGAACCGCTTGAAGTAGTAGTGGTTCGTGGAGCTGCTGTAGATGTAGTAGCACGTGCAGCAGTTAAGGTGGCACGTGAGGTGGGTGTTGAGGATCTAGAATTTGAAGCTCTGGTGGTCACGGGCCTTGATGTGGAGGTGGTTGGAGTTGTAGACCTTCTGGTTGGTGTGGCAGGTCTGCTCGTTGACCTTGAGCTACCAGAAGAAGATGGTCTTCTGAGTCCAGCTACAGAGGAAGAGCTTGTTTGGGGCTTATTATTGTTCCCTGAGACGATATCTTCACGACAGTTCCCTAGCTGCAGAACCCAACACAAGAGTTTCAATGCTTATCAGGATAAAGAAATAACTTAAACTTGGACCAGAGGCATTATAAGAAAATGAATTAGTTCTGTCTAACAAGTTAGTTTATACCCGAGATTTAAGAACCGTGGGTCGGGAATTGGGAGCATCGTGCTGATTCATTACACTTCTATGTGACTCTTTCTCGAACTGTGGCGTGCCTGGAGGTGTTAGCAGCCTAAACAAGAGACAAGAACATCAGACCAATGATTCGCTGAAGAAGGAGACATATAATTACTCTCTAGCACTAAGCTCAAATGAGGTAAAGCAAGAATAAGTGCCACTTTATTGTGTTAATTTCAATCTAATTAGGACAAATTCAATTACTAGACGTATAATCCTAAATTACCATTTCTAATTTTAGAATGCACATACACTTGCAACAAAAAAAAATTGAGATTTTGCTTGCAAATTTCTGATACTAGCATAGATATTTTAGAAGCAAAATAAAAATGGAAACATTACCAATCGTAATCAGACTTCTCATTCTCCGAATATAGAAAGTTCTCAGCAGCGGTTCTCCTGAGAGGATAACGTTGAGACGACGCCGTTTCGGAGACACCAGAGAGAGCAGCCGCCGCCGCAGCCGTCAACGTTGCGTTGATACTAACATTATCAGATCCTAAAAGAGACAGAACAAATTCAATCAACATTGCCAAATGATTATTACATAAGTTTATATAAACATATAGAGAGAGAAAGACAGACCTGTTAAAAGAGAATCTGCTCTATGTTCTTTCTCGCGACGACGCATCTCAAGGAACAGAGAGAGTTCTTCATCTCTGTCGTGGGTCAACATTGACGAAAGCTGAGATTGAAATTTTCTGGGTCTCGTGTCTGAACTTGCACAACAACAAATTATCTCCAAAATAAAAAGAAAAATAGAATCGGACCAATCAGATCTGAGATCACACTAAGGAGACCTTAAGAGAGCTGGAACAGCCACCAATGAGAATAATAGAAGCCACTAGAGAACAGAGGACAAGAACCCAAAACCGTTTTTTAATTGATTCAGAGAGAGAGAGAGAGAGAGAGAGAAGTTTTTTGAGTTGAAGAAGAAGAAGAAGAAGGGAGAGAGTGGGGAAGATGTTCTTCTTCTCAACAACGAGATTTTTCTTTTCTTTTTAATTTGTTCAATTTTTTTAAAATTCTGATTTCAAACCAGACAACCCCTTGGTCGTACCATATCTCTTGTTTTTTTCTCTCTTAAATAATTGAACTATGGGTTTTGAAAGTTTGAACAGAACACGAAGCGTCGGGTTCAAAACGCAGATGATCTAAAGAAAGAGCCCACGGGACACGTGCTCTGTCTTTACCCATGAACATGCTATTTAACTACGAAAATGCCACTTGTGTTTTTATGACTCCAAAAGATTTATGGTGGATGCTGAAAGTTATGTGGTTAAAGCTGCAAAAAATTGTGTGGCCATATTTGGAAAAAGTTAATTAAGATTCACAACACTCCAAACATTTTTACCCCTCACTAGATAGAATGACATTGAATTCTATATACATGTTCAAGTGTATAAGTATAACTATAAGCAACCACTATAAGGATGGTAGAGAACCATCAGTGGAAGTAACTTCTGGTAGTTATTCCAGATTTCAGATAAATTAGCAAAAATGGCTACAAAAGTTCTATTCTATTATTAGTGCCCATTGAATACCTTCTTCTTACAATCTTATGTTACTAGTTTTATTTTATTCACTGAATAGTATATTACACGTATCTTATTACTAGTAGATAAGATAAAAGTAAAATATATTCAAATGGTAAAATTGGTGTGTATAATTTCGAGATTGATTCATTCACTGGTGTATGTGTCGTTAGACATATCAATGAATGATTGAATTCTAATCGCACAAAACAGTTTCCGAAAAACGATTAACAACTTGATATGCATTATAATATGAGTTTTAAAATTCATAGAAAAACTATATTTGTTACTTATATGATGAATATTTGGTTTCTTTTGAACGCTTACACGAAAAAATGTTGAATTTTTTCCCGGCGAGTTTCCCGGTCACCGATAGTCTATACGAAGCATTGACCACTTTCCAAGTATTTCCAATGGGTCGTTAAATAACAGAGATACCATATTTTTATTCTTCATCATCGCTTCCAGTCATAGGCTCGTTCTGGTTCATGTCGTATCCTCCTCCATAGGGCCCAAGCACCTTAAACCTGGTCACATTGGTTACACAACATCCACTTTAAACCTGATCATCGTTTGAATCATTTTGCGGAGTTTTTATTAAACATTGAAAGATGAAAACCTTTCTAAGATGAATTTTCCTTCCTTGTATTTCTGAGACTTATCGTAAGCGATTTCCTGAGGGAGAAAAAGAGAATTAGCATCAAATCATCACAAAGAAAGTTGTTTACAATGTATGAGTTTTGAGTCTTGTACGTATTTCCAGCCGACAAGAGAGCCACAGCTAACACAGAAGATGTCAGCTACAGTGTGCCAACCAGTTATCATGACGCGATGCTCCTTCTCTCCAACCGTCACATTGACACTAAGAATTCAAAAAGGTGTGCTAATAAATAAGGGAACCTTGTCACGAGTCCTTGCATGATCAAATCCGTGTAAGTAGTACTTACACATTGTCGAAAAGATAAGCCCTTCCGTGTTTGCAGTGAAATGACTGGAAACAACACAAGCACAAACACAAATCAGGTAGCTGTTTGATCAATGCAAGAACATCTATCGACACTGTAGAAACACAAATCATGGTGCGTTCGATCAGTTTAACAGAAAAATAGGAAACAAGAACTGAAGGTCAATTCCCAAGTTGTTTGATTAGTAAGGAAATGAGGTTTTGTGTGTTCTAATCATCTGGTCTCAAGGGTCAATTCAGGAGCATGAATTGATCATTAACAACAGAATGGCAAATTCCCATTTTCCATGTTTTTTATTATCTGAAACTGTAACTGTAAGTTGTGTGTTTCAGTCAGATTTCTGAAAACTTGTATATTACAAACACAAGTGTGAAGGCTAACAAGTGTACTAGACCAAGATATTAACAAGCAAGCAAGAGCAAAGTATAAATGTAGGAAATGGAAATGAAATGAAGGATGCATAAAAAGAGAAGAAAGGGAAGAATGTGACTAGAAGAAATTCACCTTTGAGATAATATCATTAGTAACTGCGAAATGTGTCTGACAATACTTGCAGCTATAAACCAGTCCTTCGAGGTCTATCACGAATAGTCTTCCCATTTCGAACAAACCCACCTACCTGAAAAGGCAAAAAAACACCAACAGACAGATCTCAGTTTCCGTCACAGATCTTGAACAATACTCACAAAAAAATTGAGGATACCAAGCAAAAGCAACTTAAGATTCTGATCTAAAAATTGAAGGGGCACCGATTGAACAGAGAAATAAACCACACTGAAACGAAACCACAAACAAACAGCCAAGAAAATTTTCACAGAACAAGCGAGAAAATTACGATCAACGAAGAACACATAGCCAAAATCAAGAGAAATTACCAGAGAATAGTTCGCGTTTCACGAAACACAACATTTAATTGGTATAAAATGGAAAAAAGGGCGGAGAGCGTTAATCTCGAGAAAAGGCTTTCGATCAAAATGCCAAAAAAAGGTAACGAAATAGTAGTAACTAAGAAACTTGCGTAGTTCGCAAGACGCCGAGTGGAAAATGAAGGAAAAGTAAGAGAGAGAAACAGATAAAAGAAAAGAAAATCTCCCAGAAAATTTCCAGCAAAGACGAGAAAATTTGTACGACAGTGAAAATTCGAGAAAAAAGAAAAAGAAAGAAAGTGGAGGAACAACCAAAATTGATCTTACCCCGAAGGAGAAACGCCAGAGCAAGGAGGAGGTTTCGAATTTTCCATGCATTTATTTATATAATAAACACTTATTCTTCCAGGAAATTAACATAAGGAATTAATCACACTTACCACGTGTACAACATTGTAATTTATTACAGCATTTATTTATTTCCCATGGTATGTCTTTTCTTTTCTGATTGGACTAGATTTAATTGCTCGTGTTCGAACAAGCGACCAAACCGGATCGACCAAGTGAATTTAATTCCATCAACTGGAATTCAACTGAAACAAAAGAAATCGAAGCTGACCAGAACCGATATAAGAACGAAGAGTGTTAATTGGTATCATTGACACGTGACTTTGGTTCCGATTTGAGAACGGAGTATTTAAGTGTCGTTTATTTTTCTATTTAAAAAAAAAAAAATGGGATAGAAATGTGAATTTGAGAATTCCCATAGAGATCTTGAGGAACATGGAGACGTCCTACATTGTATGAAAAGGGAAGAAGAAAAACGACCTTTCAATCTTTCTGATAAACCATTCTTTGGTATGAAGCAGATTCCTTAACAGAGAATCTTGAGGAAGGGGGTATTCATTTGGAACAGGAAGGAACATACCTTTTCATTCTCCATTAGCATTATCGACCGATCTTGCTTATTCTTTGAGGAGGCCACATGACACGAGTGACCCTTCCTTGAATTAAACCCAAAGGAATCTGCCAAAACAAGTTTATCCAGATCAGTCACATGGGACAGGCCTTGAAAAGAATATCATGTGCATCATCTACGTTCTAATTCTATGAAACTATGTGCTGGGGTTTGGAAGCAGAGAACTTACAGGGCCAAAGGATCTTGAGTCTAAGCTGGAAGTTTTGTTATCTCCTTCTACCCAACAATGACCTTCTGGGACTCTGATCACATCCCGAGAACTACTTATCCATTCACCAGGCATCCCGACTATCCTCTTTATGTATCTATCTCCGAAATGTGTCGGAGAGCTGCCACAGAGATGCAGTTCACATCGTCAGGAGCTTAATGATGTATTTCAAAATATACAACTTAGAACACATACGGCACAATGTCAGATGAACATTATAAAACAGATTTGAGACCTGAAAAAGCTGAGCTAAAGGAAGCAAAAAGCAAGAATAGAATCCAAAGAGTTTGTATTCATGACCAAATACATTATATCAAATGTACCAGAGATTGAATATGCACGAATTTCATGGTTCAGCACCACAAATAGGACAACAAACATTTGTAAGGTTTTAGGGAATTAGATTTAATAAAATTGTGAATGCTGTAAGCATCCAAGAAAAGGTTTAAACAAGAGATCAACATGTATTTAAGTATTATGTAGCTATAATCTTCCCTTGTCAAAGGATGACTCAAATGTGGCATTATAGGGAACATACCTGAACACTACAACATCACCACGCGCAAACTTGTAATCCTTAAGGCAAAATTTGTCCACAAGTACATAATCATCTGCATCAACATTTGAACATCTAATAAGAAAGAAGAATGGACCAAAATAAGCAAAAGTCTACCTTCTAGCAGTTTGTGCAGTAGGACACTTACCTAAATAAGAATTCCGCTGGGGATTAAATGTGGGAGACATGGAATCTCCTCTCACTGGAACAACGCTACAACATCTATCTGAAATGGTAAGCCCTATAATACTTCCAGTGAATGATTTCTTCGCCACTTGCCATAAAATATTCTGGATTCCCATGTCCAAGATGGCCTAACTAATATCTGATTCTCAGCAACATTCATAGAACCATCTATCTGCAACAAAACCAGAAGGCTTTATAGTTGATACATCATTTAAATGAGATTTAAAATACAACCAATACGATTATATCAAACAGAAAACCATTTTAGATCAAACACTACAGTCTAAAACCACAGCATTGTCAACCAGTTAATGAATCGGGTTTTCTAAATCTAATCTCAAACCATGCTAAAATTAGTGAACTAAACCTAATCGATTCATGGAACTGAAAGATGAAACTAATCTGAAGTGTAAGCCTAATCGAACCGTATCGAAATCGACCACAGGACTGTGAAAACAAAAAAAACGCAAAATCTAACGTGATTGTAATAACCTGAAAATGGAAGAAATCCAGGTGCAAAAGAATGAGAGTTGGAACACAACGACTCGCAAATCAATTTTGTGAAGCGGATGAGAGCAGAGAACCAGAGCTCGCGACGATGTGAAGAAGAAGAATCAGGGTTTCTCTTTTGCTCTACAAGGTTTAGCTGGTACCATAAATTAGCCGGTTCAATCAAAAAGTTCGTGTCGCGGATTTAGTCTGGTTTCTTCCGGTTCGTGACCGTTGGATTCGCGGTCAAAGGCCCGAAGGTCACTGCGGCTTTTAAACTGTTATTCTGCCAAAAAGTAACACTCTAACTTGTCTATAGAGTGTGGTTAACTGGAGTAAATCAGGGTCACTGCGGCTTTTAAACTGTTTTTACCGGTCTCTAATTTCAGAAGTGTGTTGGGGTTCAAAGTCAAAACCCCAACATTTTCATATTTATAATTTGTAATAATTACAAAGAACTCAGTAGTCAGTACTCAGTACAATGACATAATTCTAGTCCTATAGAACTGTTTCACGTCTCTTGACAATACACAAACTTACTGTCAAAAGCAGATTGCAACACAGGAAACGTGAAAAATCACCCTTTTCTCCTCCAAAACGATGTACATCTCTGAAACTAATGTCTGATGAAAAAAAACTTTCATTTGATCTGGGGTTTCTGTCTTGTCTTTGTGAACTGTATGTCTCCGTTAAGAACAGCTGCTACGAATTTCTCAACTTCCTCAATAGTCATATCGCCTTTGAATGTAGCAAACTTACCTCGTCGAGGCTTGTAAGCTATTAGGAGCTTATCAGAAGAAGTTTTGAACTCTGATTTGTCAAGGGAGCTCAAGAACGCAGATTGTTTTGTTGCGTCTAGAAGCGAATAGGATACTGTGTCCTGAGAACCTGTGGTTGAAGCTTGTCGTCGAGAGAGTGATTTCTGGGATACCTGGACAAAGAATAGAGCCGGAGGATTATTCATCATCAAGTCAAAGAACCAAAAGAGTAATGGCTTGAAGAAAGAACACCGCTTCACTTCTTGAAATTTATCAAAGAACCGTGTTTAACTATCATACTGAGCCAAAGGCATATAAATAGAGTATAGAGGTAGTGATATATTTGTTTACCTTGGACATTATTGACTGCAGCTTCTCTTTACCATTTGACGATCTGAAGGCACCAATGATACAAACAGGAGTGTTCTCCCCACAAATGGAGTCAAAATTTGGTCTTGACAGAAGAGGTATCTTTTCTGAGGACTCGTTAGGGGCTTGGCCCGCCTGACTCTTAGAAGAGACCTTCTTGTTCTTCTTCTCTAATCCTTCAAGCAATTTACCAAGTTCCTGGACAGCTGATTTCAGATTTTTCACAGTGATACCTGTTTTCAAGACTTGCTTCTCCCCATTCGATAACCAACCAACTATTGCCGGAAACTTGTCTACCCCCAACTTTTGTATCTTTGGATCAGAAGTATCATGGACCTACAAGATCATGAGAAAAAAATACTTTAGCTAAAAAGATTTCATGTCTAAGGAATTCTAATAATTAAGTTCAAATTTGCTGACTCGTCATTAAACGTGGACCAGGGAACCACCCCATAATTTCTACGACCATCAGACTCTCGCAGTAACAATAATTGTAGGAATAGTGATGTAAGTGGAAATTAAAGCCAAAATATAACAAACCTCTGTGTTGTAAAAGACAAATCGTCCATTGTACAAGCCACTTAGAACCCGCCAGATGACAGGAGTGTCTTTCTTTGTTGACAGAAGCAAAACTTTAGGAGTCTTTTGTGAGCTAACGGCAGATACATCGAATGTATTCAGATCAATCTTTTTTGAGAATCTCGGTAGATGTTCCTGGCAGAAGCTTTTCACCTTCTTTGCAACAAGCTCTTCAGTATATTCTGCTAAGGTAGCTTTGCCACTTGATGTGTATGAATAAACAAACATCCTTGGAGCCCTACGAGGAACTATGCCTAGTTGTTTGCAAAGAGAGGATTCTGTTTCACAATTTAATCGCCCAACCTGTAAACATAAAGTTAAATCACGTAAACAACAAAAGAAACTACACTTCTTCTTTTAAGAACGAAACAGAAAACCCAAAATCAACTAACTTGACAAGCATATGTTTTACCTTTAAAGCTCCTTGCAACGACTCAGCAACTTCCTCTATGATGGATTCATGGTACTGGCTTCCCCTCTGAGATGGAAGATACGACAACAAAAGCCAAGTCATCCCTTGGTCCACAACGTCCTTCTTATAGACCTGAGAGTTAATGGTTTTGATAGCTGCTACAGTACTGCTCTTTGATTTAGATTCAGCATTCGATGAGCTACCAAAGCCACCAAACTGCTCCTTTCCTTTAGAACTACCGCCCGAAAACATGGAAAAGATATCATCCATACCAAAACCAAAGGAGCTTTCACTAGGACCGCCAAACGAGAAAGAAAACGATTTGGAACCTCCCCCACCGCCCATATTTTGCCAACCACCAGGCCCTCCAAAGTTGAAACCACCACCACTTGAGGAGTAAGAATACCCACCATTACCTCCGGGAAACCCCGAATCAAATCCAGGCTGTCCTTTCTCATCTCCATAAAGATCATAGTTTTTCCTCTTCTCTTCATCAGATAAGATCTCATACGCTGTTACACATAGATAAGGGTTTAAACTTGTCAAAGCCAGATCAACAAAAATTCAATTTGTGCCACAAACACATGGCCATAGAACAAGAATAATCTTATAATATACTAAAAGATTCGATTACAGGACACATCTCCTAGGGAAATTTGATACCTACCATTATTAATCTCAGCAAACTTCTCCTGAGCACCCTTATCTTTGTTTTTATCTGGATGATATTTCAGAGATTGCCTGCCAAAAAAAATCACAAGCTACATGAGTAAACTATTTGTTGATCATCATTCGAATTATTAGCTTAATCAGCGACTAGAAACGAAGGGTGCTTACTTGTGGAAAGCTTTCTGGATTTCACGCTGCTTTGCATCCTTAGATACTCCAAGAACCTGAAGATGCATTCATTAGTTAATAATGTTTATAATCAATAGCAAAAACTACTGAGCAAAACCTAATATATCAAAAATCCTTCTTTTCTATAACACCCACAAATTTGTCAGCCCAAACTTCAATGAGAAAGGGGACAATCAAAAGTAATCATTATTTCCGGCCCCAATCAAAAGACTTGTGAATGGAAAGAAAACAAGATGAATCACAAACCGTACCTTGTAAGGATCAACGCTCTTCGCTTTCACATTCAACAACAACAATGTCGACACAAGAACAACAGATATCGCCAATCTTGTTCTCACCATCCCGAAAGTACAACCTCTCAATCTTTTTCTCTTTTATTGTTTTGTTGTCAACGAATCTTCTTCTTCCTCTTCTAAGCGTGTCTTATTCACGAAACTCAACGCTTCGAGAAAAATCGAGAAGGACATCATTAAATAGGTTCGCAGGGTTTAAAGGAAAAAAAGGAAATTTCTCGAATGACATATATATTTTAATTAATTTAGAGTATTCCCCATATTTAATAGTCTTACAAAAGACACCAAAATTGTCAATTGGATTAAGAAATTGGTAGGGGCAATTACTCACTTCAAAAACTAGCAGGGGTTGTTTCGTATTTCCTGAAAATAAATTCCGGTTGCTTCCCGTTCTCAATTTAAGGCGGGTATCATACGTGGCAAATTTGATGCAATCCCACGTATCTCCACCAATAAGATTTTAGCAAACACGAGCGATCGTTGTTTATTTGCGTTCACGCGCCGTTAAGATCACGCGCGATTATTAATTTGGGCTTATTTATTATAGGCCCAATAATCTGTAGTTAGCCCAAAACGAAAGTCTCCGGTTGGGTGATCGGAATCCGATCAGAGCGACGGTAAGTATTTCTTTTTTCTTCGACTGTTAAAAAAAAAAGAGGAAATCATTTTCACTAGTGACATTGTTACGTTTCAAGAGCTTAAGAGAAGTTGAAAGACGGAGGAAGAAGAAGACGATCTTTCTTCTCTTCTCTGTCTCTACTAGCTTCGCGTTTTCCTTCCTTCGCCGTGAGATTTTATCGTCGTCGTAACAAACCTCTAGGGTTCATCCTCGACGTTTCCTTGGTTAATTAGGTCAACAATATCGTCGGATCTGATGGCGTTATCGGCTTCCGATTTGCCGGCGATGTACACGCTATTAGCTAATTCAATGAGCGGTGACGAGACCGTTCGGCGGCCGGCGGAGGCGGCTCTATCTCTGTCGGAGAGTAGACCTGGTTTCTGTTCTTGCCTTATGGTAGCGTTTCTAATCTATGTGTCTTGTGGTTTCTGCAAATGTCAGCTTGATTTTACTCGCTCATTTCCTCTGGTTTGGTTGCAGGAAGTAATTGCATCCAAGGATTTGGTGTCCCATGTGGACGTTAGATTAATGGCCTCAGTGTATTTCAAGAACAGTATCAACCGTCATTGGAAGAGCAGAAGAAATTCATGGTAAGTTCAAGTTGTTTCCGGAATCGGCAATTCTACTTATAATTCTTTTTAGCTGGCTCGTTTAGATTCTTCGCTCTGCAAAGATACTACCCTGTATGTTAGGCCTTGACACTCTTTCTGGCAATTCTTACAGGAGTATGAGCAACGAGGAAAAGAGTCATCTGAGGCAGAAATTGTTGTCTCACTTGAGAGAAGAGAACTACCAGGTGTTGTAGCATTTACTTTTGATTTTTTTCCTTGACTACACCATTTGAGGCATATACTTTGTAAGCATATCTATCTGACTTTGTTTGCTTTATTGCAGATAGCGGAAATGTTGGCTGTTCTCATATCGAAGATAGCCCGTTTTGATTATCCTAGGGAATGGTCAGCATTTTCCCTTCTTAATTCATATTAACTGGACACTATCTTCCTTGATTTACTGAGTTTATGCATTGCGTGCTTCATGATATCAGGCCTGATCTCTTTTCGGTACTAGCGCAACAGCTTCACTCAGCTGACGTTCTGGCTTCTCACAGAATCTTTCTGATTCTTTTTCGAACCTTAAAGGAATTGTCTACTAAACGTCTCACTGCGGATCAGAAGACCTTCGCTGAGGTGAGTCTGCTACTAACATCAACCCCTTATCAGTTTCCTTTCTCCTCTTGAATGAATTTATTGTTGGACCAAAGCTTCGTTTTTTGCTTTAGTTAAGGATAAGGTCCAGTTTAATTTGTTGGCAGATCTCGTCGCAATTCTTCGACTTTAGTTGGCACCTTTGGCAAACTGATGTCCAAACAATTCTACATGGCTTTTCAACAATGGTTCAGAGCTATGGTTCAAATAGTGCCGAGCAGCATCACGATGAGCTTTTTCTGACTTGTGAGAGGTGGTTTTTATGTTTGAAAATAGTGCGCCAACTGATAATTTCAGGATTTCTAAGCGATGCCAATAATATACAGGTAGATACACTATACTTTTTCATGAATCTTTTTAGTTCATTATCACATTCACCTTCAGCTATCTCCCTTCTATGAACTTGTGGTATAGTTTCGCCAAATATGTGTTCCGTTCCCCGCACTTTCCATTTCTTCTGCTATCTTCCAATGGTTAAGTTGAAATCATAACCTTAATAGATTGGTTGACTACATCGGGATAGAGAAATCTTTCTTGCTCTCCGGCATATGCTCTTCATGCAGATAAAAGAATATACAGCTAACTCGTTTCTCTCAGGAGATACAACCAGTGAAAGAAGTCTCTCCTGCGCTCTTGAATGCGGCTCAATCCTTTCTTCCATATTGTGAGTTTTTTTGTGTGGTGGAAACTCTTTTTCATGCATATGACCTGTCAGCACACATATATATGTATGTATTGCTAACTTGTGTGGAGCCTCCATGCAGATTCATCTTTTCAAAATCGAGATCCTAAATTCTGGGAGTTTGTAAAGAAGGCATGTGTCAAGCTGATGAAGGTGTTAGGTGCTATTCAAAGCAGGCATCCATTTTCGTTTGGAGATAAATGTGCTCTTCCAGTTGTAGTGGATTTCTGCTTAAACAAGATAACGGACCCCGAACAGGCATTGTTGCCATTTGAAGATTTTTTTATTCAGTGTATGGTGATGGTGAAATCTGTGCTTGAATGTAAAGAATATAAGCCAAGTCGAACTGGTCGTGTGATGGATGACAACGGAGATACATTTGAGCAGAGGAAGAAGAATGCTTCCAACACAGTTGGTGGCATTGTGTCGTCACTTTTACCCAATGAAAGGATAGTTCTTCTCTGCAACGTACTAGTGAGACGGTAACACTCTTAACTAACAGTAAGATATGTGAATTCAAATTTTTGGGTCTCTCTTAGTTACCAAACTGTGGCCCTGTTATATTCATATTATTTCATGCCTTAGTTCTTATTAGTTAATTTGATAATACATAAATTTCAATACCAATGCAAAATCCAAAACATAATATGAGCTGGGGCAATCTTGTGGACACATAATGATCTAGTTGCTGTACATCTATGTATCTCTGGTCTCAATCTCTTCTTGCTGCGTGCATGGAATAAATGAGAAGGCAATGTTACTGTCGGGGCCTAGTGGAGCTAGTTTGAAAATTATTGCATGCATTAAGTTCATTTATTGTGTTGTGAACTGTGATGGTGTCATGGTCGTTGTATGAATGATGCCTGGAAGAAAAGTTTACTGAAATTAACCATCGACATTCCAACAGGTATTTTGTACTAACAGCAAGTGACCTAGAGGAGTGGTACCAGAACCCTGAGTCCTTTCATCATGAGCAGGACATGATTCAGTGGACAGAGAAATTGAGGCCTTGTGCTGAAGCTCTATATATGGTTTTGTTTGAGAACTACAGCCAAGTAAGTAGCAAATAGTCTTAGGCACTTCATCCTGTTCTGAAAAGAAGTCTGCTAATTGATATAGATATCATTAAACGCTATAACTGATGCGTATTCCATCTGTCTCTATAATTGTGGACAGCTGCTAGGACCTATTGTTGTGTCCATCCTTCAAGAAGCAATGAATAATTGTCCCCCTTCTGTTACTGAAATAACTCCTGCACTGCTTCTTAAAGATGCGGCATACGCTGCTACTGCATATGTCTACTATGAGCTCTCGAATTATCTTAATTTCAGAGATTGGTATGCTCTTGATCTTCTAATGTCTGAATCTTTTTTCCATCTGCTCTAAACATCTTGACCCTTCATTTTGCTAGCCAGCAGAATGTGACAAAAGTTTTGATTAGTCAAGTAATTATTGTACCCTTCTTAATGATCGGATGATTGGCTGCAGGTTTAATGGTGCTCTATCCCTTGAACTCTCAAATGACCATCCAAATAGGCGTATCATCCACCGAAAAGTTGCTATGATATTGGGACATTGGGTTTCGGAGGTACTGCTGTTTACTTGTTTTACACCGGCTTTACCATGTTTATGCAGCTAAGCTTGACAAGGCTTTGGAGGAAATCACATCTTATCTTTTTTTCTAAAAGCATCTTAAGATTATAACATAATTTGCAAATTGACATAATATCTTGTCCATAAGTTGAGTCAATGAGGGATAGCCATCTAAAAGCAGAATTGTTTCTGGTTATTTGTTACAAATGGCTATTAGGGTTAGTTACCCTGTTGGTTTGTGTTCTCTTCTCTACCCTAGTTTTCGTCAATTAGATTTTGGTTGAAAAATGGTTGGCTAATGGTAAATGGTTGATGATTACAACCTTTCAGATTAAGGATGACACAAAAAGAGCAGTTTATTGTGCTTTGATCAAATTGTTGCAAGACAATGACCTCGCTGTAAAGGTAGTCTCATCTTATCTCATCTTTGTTTCTTTTATCTTTCTGTCTTGCATTAAGGGCACATTCTCTCATTTTTTTCTTTATATGTATTGGTGACCTCTGAGATCATCTGTTTACTTATGTAGCTGGCAGCTAGTAGGTCATTATGCTTACATGTCGAGGATGCAAATTTTTCGGAGCAAAGTTTTCTTGATCTTCTTCCAATCTGTTGGGATTCATGTTTCAAAATGGTCGAGGTAGTTCAAGAGTTTGATTCGAAGGTACTTGATGTAGCTGCCTCAAATTCATTATAGCACTCCATTCTTGCCATTATACTTCCTTCGATGACTCATACAACATCTAACTATTCTCAGGTTCAAATTCTGAATTTGATTTCTACTCTTATTGGCCATGTTAGCGAAGTCATTCCGTACGCACAAAAGTTGGTGCAATTCTTCCAGAAGGTATACTAGCTTTCTTTGTGGATTTGTTTTTTTGTTTTTTCTTTTCTTGGTCCGCAATTTATAGCTGACTATCTATGTGGTTGACTTAAGAACAGGTTTGGGAGGAATCTTCTGGTGAAAGCCTTCTGCAGATCCAGCTTCTTGTCGCACTGCGAAATTTTGTGATTGCACTTGGTTATCAGTCTCCCATTTGCTATAGCATACTGCTCCCAATACTCCAAAAGGGCATTGACATAAATAGCCCTGATTCACTCAACCTTCTGGAGGATAGCATGGCAGTAAGTTTCCATATCATAACATGTATACCTTTCTTTTCTGCTGATACAAATGCGCTATATATTAATAACACTGCTCTACATATGCAGTTATGGGAAACCACACTTTCCTATGCTCCTATGATGGTGCCCCAGCTATTAGCATTGTTTCCCTATATGGTGGAGATCATTGAAAGAAGTTTTGATCATTTACAGGTGAGCTTTTTAAGTTTTCAAGGAGTTGTTTGATTCATTAATGACCTATACATGTGTGTGTTCAGATTTACTTCAACATGTTACGTCTTGAGACATTCAAATGACCATATATAGGTTGCTGTCAGTATCATGGATTCGTATATCATTTTGGATGGAGGAGAATTTCTAAATATGCATGCTTCAAGTGTCGCAAAAATTCTTGATCTTATCGTTGGAAATGTAAATGATAAGGGTTTACTCTCGATTCTTCCAGTGATTGACATCTTAGTTCAGGTGCGTATAATTTCCCATTTTCCCAATTGGTCGTATCCTTATTGTGATGGTGTTTAAGTTCCAGAGATACTTATTCTTCTGTTAAGTTTGTATCTAGACTGCATTTATTTTTGTATTACATAGCCTCATCTCTTGGGATACATATATATTGACCAGTAATGGAACTTTTGGCATGATTACACTGGAATTTTTTGTCATGACTCTCTATAAATGTGTTGCAAATTACGCCAAGTTTAACTTCTTGATATGAACATGTGCTTGTGTATTGAGCAGTGTTTTCCTGTGGAAGTGCCCCCTCTCATCAGCAGCTGTTTGCAGGTGAATTTTTCTAGTCTTCTTTTGATGGATGCAAAATCCATTTTCTTCCTTAATGCATCTGATGGAGTTGGTTTGTTCGTTTTCTCGCAGAAACTGGTGATTATTTGCTTGAGTGGTGGAGATGACCGTGATCCATCCAAGACTGCAGTTAAAGTGTCTTCAGCAGCTATCCTTGCAAGGATTCTGGTGATGAACACCACTTACCTGGCCCAGCTAACATCTGATTCATCTCTTTCAGTGTTACTCCAACAGGCAGGTGTCCCAGTCGAAGACAATATACTCCTTTGCCTCATCGACATTTGGCTCGACAAGGTCAGTGAAGAACACATCTTGAACATTACTGGTTGTTCGAATAGCTTTCTAGACTATTAACTTTCAGATAATGGAATATTAACTTGTTTCATGTCTTTACATGGTCTTTTTCTTGAATCCTAAGCAATATCTCATTGTCAAACTGCTCTACATGTTGAAATGCATGTTTCTTTTTCATTATCTGACGCACTTTAGTCTTGCATCTACTCGTGCAGGTGGACCATGCGTCTCCCATGCAACAAAAGACATTTGGCTTGGCTCTTTCCATAATACTTACACTTAGAATGCCCCAAGTTCTTGACAAGCTTGATCTAATACTAAGGTACAGGTTTGCACAGTCGAGAATTAACAGTTTGACTTATGTATCTTTGTGATATAATTTATCGCGTTTCTGGAAACAGTACATGCACCAGTGTGATCCTTGGTGAAAACAAAGATTTAACAGAAGAAGAATCAAGGTCAGATACTTTTTTTAATTACTTACATTACATAACATTATTAAATTAATTTTAAGTGACTTTTTTTATTTGTTATTGAACTGTTCACAACACTAAGAATTAAGAAACACACAATTTATAATTCCAGCGGTGACATGAGTTCAAGCAGGTCTCAAGGAGAAGAAACCCCGCCAAGCAAAGAGTTACGGAAAAGTCAGGTAAAAGTTAATTTAAAATATGGGTTTCTTGAAGAACCAGCTTCTACAAAACCACTGATTTATTACACTTCTTTTTTGGGGGGTTGGATCTTATTTAGATAAAAGTTTCCGACCCAATCTACCAGATGTCACTAGAGAACTCAACGCGTGAGAACCTTCAGACATGTTCTACACTTCATGGAGATGCCTTTAATTCTGCCATTAGTAGGATGCACCCATCGGCGCTTGCACAAGTGAAGCAAGCCTTAAAGCTGCCGTGAATAAATGTTTTTGCCTCGTGATTGTTTGTTTCCTTATCAGTTAAAGAGCAGCAGTATTCAAGTGAGTTTCTGATTCGTTGTTATTCTCTCTTTTCAGCGTCATTCATTAAAAAACCTCCATTGTGTTTTTCTATATTCATCAGTATTCAAGTGATTGAATGTTTTTGCCTCTTCACCATTTGATCTGACTCGCCACTTCATAACTGTTCAGGTGAGTGAGCTTTTCTTCCCTTTACGGTTATGGATTTGATGGGTGTGTTACATAGGCGCGCATGTTGCATTGACCTCTGCGACCTTGGCGGTTTGATGAACTATGTACATATCTTTGATGAGGTGATTCCCTTTTAGCTGCCCATGATTCCCTACAGAACAAAAGGAGGCATCTTTCAGAGACTTATATTTGTTTTCCTTTGGTCGAGTTTAGTATGTCAATTCATTCTTCAATACAACGTTTTTGTCCCAATGTTACAAACAACACTAAAGAAAAAGTGAGGAATCAAAATAGGGAGATCCTTACGATGTATTTCCGGTCTGTTTTTTGTCCCAAGAACTCTAACTTTACATATGATGGGAACAGGTCGGAGTTTTTGTCTCTATCTGTCGTACTGTTGTACTTGCTGATTTTTACTCATTCTCCCTTATGAATAAATCTTGGCTTCGTGATTTTATAGTCGACCGTTTCATACAAGTGTTGTGATCGTACGCACTGTTAGATCCCAATTGCAGATTTTCACAAATTACTCCTTGGTCGTGTAAACTCTCTTTACTATGATGATTTTGTAAAAACACATACTATGGTATTTAGCAATAACGGGTAATTAAGCACTGCCTCTTAGTTCGACATTTAAGCACTGCCGATAATTTAGGCCTTAAAATTCTATACGAAGAAGTGTGATCAATTTATGGGACACGGGTAATCGGAATAATCTCAATTGATCCCTTAATGCCCTTATAGTATGGATACTACCGTTGTGTGCATGCTCGGCCACAACAAAAACTGATGTTTTTTCAAGGAAACACAAGCAGCTCCGTGTTCTGAGAAATCCTTATTAATGATGAGCTTCCAAAAATGGGAATAATGTATATTAATCACCTAAGTGTACTTCGAAGGTTCTTTACTTCCGGTACTGACGGATCTCTTTTACAACGCCGTCTGTCAACGAGTCAACATCGTGATTCTTCCCGTAGAATTTCACAAAATTCATCTCCGGACTCATCAAGTACCTTCACCCACAACATGTTTACATATCAAAACTCCAACCACCAAAAAAGAGATCAAACACTACTGAACACATACAAGATGAATCATTACACTGTAACTATGTAAAATGTAACTATGTAAATTCTGAAATTTGAGAATATGAACATGAACAATTCTAAGTCTGCATGTCGGGTTTTGTGCCGATAACTATAATCTTCCTAACAAAATATGTTAAAGGGATAATAAGTACACGTACATGACTATAGAGTGATCAACGAGATAGTCTGAATCTTCCTCTTCGGTCTTCATGTAGTAAACCCGGTAAGATCGGGCCACCGATTTGATTTCTTCAGGGCTCCCAGTTAACCCGATCAATTTCGGGTGAAATTCTACAAGAAGTATCAGACTATGAATTTTCATTTCAAAACCAAATGAATCTTTCGAAATGAAAAATATCTACCTTTGACATATTCATGTACTTGCTGAACTGTGTCTCTTTCAGGGTCCACAGAGATAAACACTGGCACCACGTCTACTCCCGAATTTTCCTCTGTGTAAATGTGATATAACCTTAGAGGAAAAATCTCCAAATGTAGAATCACACAAATGAAAAAATGTTGGTATCTCACTTATTTTGTCAATGGCAGCAGCTAACTTAATAAGTTCGTCAGGACAGATATCGGGACAATGAGTGAAACCAAAGTATAAAATGGTCCATTTTCCCATCAAGTTTTTCTCCGTCACACGTTTCCCATCGTCTCTTATAAGGCTGAATGGTCCTCCAATGGCTGCTTTTCCAGCAGATGGCCCCTCCTTGACGGCTATAGAGTTCTTATTTATATCTAAATCAATAAGAACCCAAGTCAATATACAAAGAAGAATCGAGATAAGCTCGAAGAGGGATTCAGCAGAAATCAATGTGAAATCCCTAAGCATTTACTCAGTGATAGAAGTGATAAGTTCATTTATCTTGCCAAGGTTATCACTAGCCAAATCAGATATCGTTTGCTAAGGTCTAAGGCCTGTGATCATTAAGCTACAAACAATGTATTCAATTAGACATTTCAGAACTCCATTAGCAAAATGTACGACATGATGCAAGATATTAAGAGCTCGGTCGAAATCTAGCACCTCAGTTTTACTGTTATTACACAATCCAAACTAGAAAATGGGAGCTATGTAGCCAAATCATGTAATAGTAGTCTACACTCTACATGATCAAGTTTGTGTTACTTTGTAGATATGTTCAAAAAATGAAACTCACCATAGATGAGTACCTTCGATATGACGTTTCTTTTGTGTGTCATAATAGTAGACCAATCCAGCTCCAGTAGCAAACAGCAAGAAAAAGCTCATCCATGAAACCGGCTGCAATCAAACCAAAAACTCTCCAATCAAATATTAGACCAAAACAACCATTTAATTCTGCAATTCAATCAGAGAGACTTTGTTCATGGAAACAGTTACCCCTCCACGAACGTCTTTTCCAGAAGCACGCTCGTTTTTATGATCTGAACCACCATCAGAACTCTCCGATCCTCCAGATTTCTCATTTTTCTCCGAAGATTTTGTTTCCGGTTTACCTGAGTCATGTTTCGAGGTAGTATCAGAAGCAGAAGTACTCAGCAAACATCTCTGATCCATTTTCAGCATTTCGATTCCACAGTTAAGTGAAAAAAACTGCAAAAGGAAGATAGCAATTAGAGAGCTCAAAACAAAGAGAATTAGAAAATGAATTCAGATGAGGAGAAGAAATGACGAACCGATCGAGGAAGAGAGAAATCTCCATGACGAAGCGCGTCGGAGATGCACGCCGGAGAAGGAGACGATGCCGATAGTAGATCGCTGGAGACGCGAATCCGACGAAAAAGTTGAACGGAACGAAGACGGCTTGCAGTTCTACATAGAGCAGACGCCATTGACGACCAATTTTTCTCTGAAGTTCACAAATTCGCTGATTTCTTTCCTGCGAGCTGAGGTTTTTAATCTGAGAGGTGCAAAGAGGTTTTACACTTTATAAAACCTTCTAGTGAAACGACACAGTTTATATTAAAACGGCAAGGTTTGCGAACGCCCTTTATACAAACACCTTGCCGTTCAGTTTAAAGCCCGTTTGGGTCGACAAGCTCATTAGTTTTAGATATTTAAAGCCCATTAAGCCGGTTTCAATCAATTGTTTTAGATATTTATGCTTTCCACCCCCAGTTTTAACATTACTATCACTTAGTTCCAACTCTTTTCATGAAGACCCAGTTGACTCAAGAGCGACCAACGATACTTTGATTGATAATGGAGTAACCAAAGAACAATAAAAGAGTTTTGCATTAACTACCCCAAGAGAACAAAATAAGACCCAACCTCAAACAGATATGGCCTGAGGGGAATTAAACTACTTTTACCCAAAAAAAAACTAACCACTATTCACATGATACGATAGAGAGAAGCGGAAAGACGACATGCAAAAAAAATAGAGGGTTAAATTTATGATGGGTGCATGAGCCTTGCAATCATTCCTTGAGTCCAGCGTGCAGTGACCTTGAGATCTTCATCCTCTGATTCGAGACACTCATTAAGGAACTCACCGAAGAAGGTGAAGTTTTGGAACAACTGCTTTGTGTTCTCTCCTACAACATCCGCAAGATCACCCATCGCTGCAACCGCGGCTTTTGTCACGCTCTCATCCCTGCTCTCATAACAAAACACCAGTTACAAGTTTAATATGTGCAACGAAACCAGAAGGAACAAATTGATTATATTTTCAAACCACATGGTACGGACCTCAGGGGATCTTTGGATACTAGTTCAACAAACTGCAGGAGATGTTGAGCGTAGGGCATCATGAGCTCGGCTTTTGTGTCCTTGAACCCTTGTAGTATCCCGGAGTATGCCTCAAAGATGCTTCTCCGCAGTTGGTTTGCATAATCCATAAGCTCCTCGTCAAGGGTATCCATCTGAGCACACACCTGAGCAGCCCCTTGCATGATCTGAACGGCTGGTGCTACATACCTTTCAAAATGAGCACCAATTGCCAGAGCAATGTCTCCAAAGCATGAGAATATTGGAGGCTTCACTGATCTGTGGAGTGCCCCACTTTGAAGGTTTTGGATAAGGAGACCCATTATCTGATCGCAAAAAGGTAGGATTTTTTCATCCAGGGCACGGCAAATGTCACCAAGCACTCCTACTGTGATTGAGCAGACTTGGTATTCTTCGAAATTCTGCAGCCCCATCTGGAGATATTTGAAAAGCTCGGGCATGTATTTCACAAACTCAGCTCCAGTAGCATATGCAAGAGCACCGATTGCAAGCATGGCTTCTTCGTGGACACTTGAACTATGGCATCCAAACACTCTTAGGAACAGCCTCATAATGTCATCTGCGCTCTGCATTATGATGGGTTTCGTATCCTCCCTGCCGCTCAGCTTCTGGATTATAACTTGGAGAACACCACACAGAGAAGCCTGGACTTCCGCTTGCTTCTCACGGTCATCAGTTGATATTATAGGGAGGTCCATTGTCTCAGCTAATTTTTTCATGATGGCAGGGAGGAGATGCGCTATGATGCTTG
>Ga0041059_1000364_pt1 | contig 33098 bp, 30 predicted proteins | sample AraColnosormetaG_FD_56232 | JGI IMG/M metagenome (GOLD analysis project Ga0041059, IMG submission 56232) | Arabidopsis roots microbial communities from North Carolina, USA - Col MF nosort | ecosystem: Host-associated > Plants > Roots > Unclassified | place: USA: North Carolina | collected...
TACAAATAGTATAAGTGAGATATAAATATGGACAACTGGTACAAAATGTATTAATAGTATAATTGATACAACTCAGTTATACGGGACAAATGGTACAAAATAGTGGAAGTTTAAGCGATTTGTATTTCTAAACCCTAAAGCTATTATATTTAATGGCATCGTCGTCGCCGCCGATTTTGTGAACCGTATCTCCAAGCGTCGTCGCCGCCGATTCTGTGAACCGTCTTCTCCAAGCGTCGTCGCCGCCGATTCTGTGAACCGTCTTCTCTTTTTCTTCGGTTATGCATAAACTGATTTTGCAGAGATTTAGTTTGGAGATATCTAGGGTTCGTTGAGAAGAAAGAAGAGATCTAAGGGTTTGTTAGATTGCAGAGAAAGAAGAAGAGATCGAAGAAAGAGAATAGAAATCCATGAAAAAGAAGAAGATAGATAGATAGATTCATGGAGAAGAAGAAGAAAGATTTCTGGAAAATTGATTTTGAGAGAGAAGAGACAAAATCTAAAAGAATAAAAAGAAGCGTGAAAAAGAAAAAAAAGAGGCAGTGTTTTATTTTAAGTTCACAAATAAAGGAGTGGCAGAGATACGTAATATATGAATTAGGTTAAGAGTTTTTGGACTTTTCATATAAATTTGATTTAAAATAAAACTAAAATTAAAATGAAAAACGTGGGAGGGTATGAGTGAACAATTTTATTGAGTTAGTGGCATTAGTGATAAAATTCCCAAAAGAGAAACTCTGACAAGAAAAGATTATGAAAATTAAAGATAAAATTCCCAATATTCCACTAAAGGTTTACCAAAAAAATATCTCTTTCCCTAAGAGGAAAGCACGAACTTACTCTCTAAGCTTCCCTTTTGTAGAATAGTAACTCGAAAACTTGCTCCCCAATTTTTCTCTTCTCTTTAAGACACCCACTCACGTGCTTAAGCATCATCTTCATTTCACCACCTGAAAACTAACAGCAATGGCGTCAAATCTCTTCACAAAAATCCCTTCACTCTCTGCAATTTTCTCGGTTTACACATCTCTATCTGCCTTCACGATCCTCTTCAAAACCATTCTCTATGAGTTCATTCCCGTCAATATCCGTGACTTTATCATCTCCAAATTCACAGACTACTTTTCTTTTTATCTCAACTCCAATTTCACGTTCATCATCGAGGAACAGAGCGATTACGTTATGAATCAGACTTTCCGTGCAGCCCAAGTTTACTTGCCGACTCTTCTCTCCAGAATCACCACCAGAAGTCTCCTCGTCAGTTCGAGCGACCTCAAGAATCCGATGGCTAAACCGAAATTCGGAATCCCAGTCAAAGCCAAAATCATCGATGAATTCGAAGGGATTCGTCTTGAATGGACACTTCTCTCTGCAAAAGATAATGATAATCCTTACCAGAGTAAACAAAAACGATAACTTTCCTCTGGATGTAACCCTAATAAACGGTAAAACCCTAAAATTTGTCAACAAAAAGGGTACTTGTCAACATAAAACCCTAAAATTTGGGATCTTTTCACTCACTCTACTAAACAGAGTTCTAACCCCAAAATTTGATTTTTTTTTTTCTTTTCTTGTGATCACTCTTCTAAACTGAGTCTACTTACGTTTATTTGTCATCAATTCGTATTTTTGACGTTCTATTCTCAATATAGAACCCTAAATTTTGGGGGGTTTTGTTCACCTAAGTCTAGTTACGTGTTCTAATGTCTATGCTGTGTTTTGTTTATGTTCTGAGTTCTGACACTATTTTGTAATTCCCATTTTTCAATGTTAATTTTGGCTTTCAGGTACTTTCATTTGACGTGTAAGAAGGAGTTTAGGGACAAGATTATGTCAGATTACTTCACATACATTGCAAAATCATCGGTGAAGATATTGACACATAAAGAAAATCTCAATATCTACAATTACAATCCAGACTGTCTGAGATGGGAATCAGCAATCTTCCAACACCACACCACATTTGAAACCTTAGCAATGGAGCCTGAGCTCAAGAACACATTGATCCGTGACCTAGACGCTTTCTCCAATGGAAAAGACTTCTTCAAAACCGTGGGACGAGCTTGGAAACGCGGTTATCTTCTTTACGGTCCACCTGGAACCGGAAAATCATCGCTTGTTGCTGCAATTGCTAATTTTATGAACTATAGTATCTATGATCTTCAGATTCAGAGCGTTAAAGATGATGCAATGCTTAGACAGATTCTTACCTCAACCGAGAACCGCTCCATTCTTCTCATTGAAGATCTTGATTGCAGTGGAGCAGATACTACTTGTAGAAAGGAAAATAAAGATGAAACAGAGTATGGTGAGAATCAGAACAAGAAGAAGAAGAAGGATCCTAAGGTTTATGAGTTTGTATATATATATAAGCTTCACTAATTTGCATAAAACATCTCTGATTTTGGTGTTCTGATTCTTGTTATTTGTTGTTTAGGTAACTCTGTCTGGGCTACTAAACTTTGTAGACGGGTTATGGTCAAGCTGTGTAGAAGAGAGGATCATCATATTCACAACGAACCATAAGGAGAAACTCGATCCGGCATTGCTGAGACCAGGAAGGATGGATGTTCACATCCTCATGGATTATTGCACGCCTATTGTTTTCAAGAAACTTGCTGCATTGTATCTTGAAATCGAAGAACACGAGTTGTTTGACCCTATTGAGAAGATGTTCCTTGAGGTGAAAGCAACTCCAGCTGAGATCACAGAGAAGCTTATGGTAAGCAAGGATCCGGATGTTACGCTTAAGGGTCTTGTTGAGTTTCTTGAATCCAAGAAGATGACCAAGGAGAGTGTTGATTCTGAAATTTAAGAAGCAGAGGCATGAAGCTTCAAGGATCCATGGAAGTAGTTTACCACTAATTACGCAGTAAATAACATGTAGCTCTTTGTCTCATTTTCATTTGGGATTTAGAATGACAGATAGATCCATCATATACATGGAAGTAATCTAGTACTTATGTGGTAACTTAATAGTAAGTAACTCTTGCCTCTTTGTCTCTGTAACTCTGTTCCATATTTGGGATATTCTCGTTTAGTAATTAAGTAACTCTTGCCTCTTTGTCTCTGTAACTCTGTTTCATATTTGGGATATTTCTCGTTTAGTAATTAACAGAAAGAGAGAACAATTCACAATCCGTGAAATAAAGAAAGTAACTAAAAAGGAGCTTGATGTGGGAAAGGAAGATGAGGATGATAAACTAGTCAATGAACTGGAAGAGCTGACAAACACAGCGGACAAAGAAGCTTCTTGCGATACGACGTGCTAAGGATAAGACGCGGAAGGCAACTGGTCCACAGATAGGTGCACTTCAAGATGGTTATGTAGACCATGAATTGTTCTCTGATGATGACGTTCATACGAAGACCAATTGTTATTTCAGACTCTGATGATGACGTTCATACGAAGGCCGAGATATTGGCCTGTGCCAAGAAAATGCTAAGGAAGAAGCAGAGAGAAGAGATGCTTGATGGTGATGCTTATAACAAATACATGTTTGCGGCACAGACAGCCGATGAAACCTTATTTTGTTTCTTGATAATAGTTGAAATTAGAGGAAAGATTCATGTCTAATGATTGACTTTCTTGGTTGAGTTACACTGTGTCCATTAATTGACACGATTATTCAGTTGCAAAAATGGCGAAAACCACAGAAAGACTATTAACTCAATACACTTCAACATGCCACTGCTTGTTCTTCCTGAGCTGAGTAAGTTTCTGCTCCCAGCTTTCGCCTCGCTCTTCAGCGACTCTCTTAAGCGTATCTTGAATCCCGGGCATCATTCCTTTAAGTCCGCAAAAGTAAATATGAGCTCCATTGTCCAGAAGTTTGAAGATTTCATCGCTGTATTCTTCAATCTTGTCCTGCACATACATTTTCCCTCCTTTCTTGTTTTTCTCTTCTCTGCTCAGCGCTTTGTCGTACCTGAAATTTTCTGGATAGTCCTTGCGGTACCCGGCAAATTCTTCATCATAGAGAAGACTGTCTGAGTTAGCCACACCAAGGAAGAGCCAAGCAAGTCCGTCAAACTTGAAATTGGGAACATTCTCCATAAACATACGCCGTAGGTATCCTCTGTACGGAGCAACTCCGGTTCCAGTAGCAATCATTATGTGAGTAGCTTTCGGGTCATCTTCAGGTAAAAGCATTACCTTTCCAGATGGACCTGTCAACAATATCGAACATTTTAGACCATACAAATTCAACAAAAAGAAGAGGTTCTATATCAGCAAAACACATAAACTTACCGGTGATTTTAACTTTATCGCCGGGTTTGGCATTGCACAAGAAGTTACTGCATACACCAGCTTTGGAAGGATCTTCTTTTCCTGTCTCCGGATCATAGTAAATAGCTCGACGGACACATAGACTAGCTGTTTTGCCATCAAAAGAATCTCCATACCGTGTTGATGCAATCGAATAAAGGCGAACGTTATGAGGTGCACCAGGTTTCTTGGGATTCTCACCCTACGAGTCAAGAATAGAGCACATATAATCAGATATGTTACCAAATCTGAGAGACCAAATCATTTATCAGCAAAAGGCAATGCGTTATGAGCAATAGAGTTAAAATCACTTACAGGAGGAATGACTCCATAGCTTTGTCCTTCCCAGTAAGGAACATTACCATCATGATCAATAACAATGTGGCAAGTCTCTCCAGGTGCTTGTGGACCAACAATTCTCTCAACCGAAACAATAGTTGCAGTATAAGGCTCCTTAGGCCTAAACAAGTTTAAGGGAGTCTCTTTGGGATCTTCAAGTTCTAGAGGAGTAACCAAGACTTTGGATTTGCTTGATTGCTGAAGTGACATGCATATTGTGGACCTTTTTTTCACACCTAAGCTTCTAGATTTCGAATCTAGTCTCAGCAGAGGAGGACCCCATGACTTATCAGTGAAGCTTATACTTTGAACCTGAGGTACAAAATAATTGAGATTCAATATCATTGCTCAAGAGTTGCAAAATCCAGTTTTTTGTAATCTTCTACTTGTAAAGACTATACCTTTCAATACCAAATTCACAACAAGTCTACATCAGAACTAAACAACACAATAAGAAAACCAAAAGACAAAAACTTTGAGGACCATGTAATCATCTCAACGACAAAGATCGGTAATCTAGTGATCTAGATCGTTTTTGCTCACCTTAATCATAGATCGGCTCGACCCATCAATTCTAGTTGGAAGTGCAACGGACATCTAAAATCAAAAACCAAACTTTCATTAAATCCGAAACTTAATCTCAGGAACCAAAAAGGTTTAGAATGGTAAAAATGAAAACCTGAGAAGGAGTAGTTGAGAGAGCCATAGCAATGGAGAAAAGAGACGATAATTCTCCAGATGAATATTAATAATTGATCTCACAATCGAGAGGAAAAAAATGATTTGAGGAACAAAAGAAACAGAGGATGATTCTGGGTTTATAGTAAGAAGGTGAGGGGAAGAAGAAGATCCTTTCAAGGCCCAGAAGAGACAACAACAGAGCAGCCCATACTGACTGCAAATTTCTCAACTTTTTTTTGGCTCTCGAGAGATCTTAGTGGACAAATTGCTTTTTGTCTGTGTTGGATCTTCTTTACTTTTCACCACGTTCTTTGTATTTTACTTGTATTTGGTACTTGGAGGTTACAGTTTCCAAAGCCAAATTCGTTGTTAATAGTGAGAAATTTAACAAGTTGCATGAGACTGAATTCAGCAAATTTCTTCTCAGTTCTGGAAAAGTAAAATCGAATTTGTTTTCAGAAAGAAGCTTCGGTTATGTGGTGGTAAGCCGAAACAATAACCAAAAATTAAATCGAATTGAACCAAATCAATTCAAAATTAACGTCGGTTCTCATTCGGTATACAAAGAAATGGAAAACCGAACCAAGAAACCAAATTGGAGTTTTCTAAAAGACAAGAAAACCCTCGGTTTAAGCTGAATTTACAGTTTTGTGACATCGTGATTTATTTAACTTGATGTAAAACGACGTCGTTAGTTCAGTGTTCTTCTTCCACAGTCGAGAGTCGAAAACCCTAATCTCTGTACTCAAGCAACATTTTCAGACGAAAGCAATCAGAAACTCAGGTGAATCAGAAGCATGATTCGAGTTACGAAACCAAAAGCGATCATCGAATCACTGAGTTACCATCTTATCCAAAGATGCTCCGCAAGTGGAACTCCTAAAGGAAAAGCAAAGCTGAAGACAGGTCAGCCATTGAAGCGTAACAAACTCTCCATCAAGAAAGGTGGTGGCGGCGGCGGAGCACCTGTTGAAGGAGAGGAAGCAGTTAAAGGAAAAGGTAGAATTTCCGATGAGAAGCAGAAACTCTACGAGCAATGCTTAAACGCTCCTTGTCCTGTTCGCTACTTGACCCCCCAAGAGATCGAGCGTGAGGCGCAACGTGAGAAGCTAGGTTTGATTAGTAAAGAGAAGCAACGAGATATGGAGATCCAGAAGAAAGGAGGAGCTGCTTCAATGGGAGTCACCGATGAGCCGATGCGAATTGGGACGCCAGGTTTGGATTACATTTCGTTAGGGATTTTTGAAGCTGAGGAATTGCCTAAGTATAAGCTTACGGAAGAAGATGGAGAGAGACTTGCGAAGGAGTATAGTAAAGTGTTGATGAGAGAGCATAGAGAGCGTCGTGCAGCTGAAACTGCGCTTTTGAATTTGAAGAAATCTGCTATTGAGGCATTGCCGGAGAATCTGAAGAAGGCGGCGTTAGAGCCTGATTTGACACCGTTTCCGGCGAATCGAGGTATGGCTACTCTTACACCGCCTATTGAAGGGTATCTTGAGAAGGTTATGGATGCAGCTAAGAAGAGTTCAAGTAAAGAGAAGTTGAGATGATTTCGTTTAAAAGGTTAGAGATTTTGTCTTATCTCTTGCTTTTGCTTTGGAGATGAGCTTTGAATGCTTGTGTTTCGAACAATGGAATGATTCAGGATTTAAGAATGATGGTTAGTAGTTTACTGAGTCTTGGGTTTACTTTGTTGTAGAAAGTGTCTGAAATAAAGAGAAGTTGAGATGAGTCAATAAAGGTTAGAGATTTTTGTCTTATGCTTATCGTTTTCTCTTGTTTCTGATTTGGATATGAGATTTAACAGTTTGTTTTTCGAACAATGGAATGATTCAGGGTTTAGGATTGATGGTTGGTAGTATTGATCTCTGATGTCAAAGCTGTGTTCTTGGGTTTACTTTGTTGTAGAAAATATCTCAAAACTGATGGTTAGCTAGATTTCAGGTAGTATGATACTTATTGGTTAGTTTGAGATCGAGTTATATGCATATTAGCAAATAAGTGAATGAGAATCACTCACTTGTACATGAGTTAGTGTTTGCAATGTTAAAATGGAAACTTTTGGAAGCATGACCTTCCTCTGGAACTTCTCTGCATATAGGCTCGAGTCTTTGGATTATTATGTATCATTTTCGTTTTTTTTGCAGGATATGTTCTTGTTTAGTTATTCTTTCAATGCTGTTTGCATTTTTCTTGTTTCAAGTCTTCATTTTGTGGTATTCTATGTATGTTTTGGATATTTGGAACTTTCTTATCAATTCTCTGCTGGTTTTTCTTATCCAGTTGAAGCTATTAGTCAGAATGGAGCAGCAACGAGACCAAGAGACATCAAGAAATTGTCTCTAGGGATTCTAAGCTTGACTTAAGAGAATTCATTCAAGTAGTAGGCTCTTGTCTTTTTTGTTTGGAAAAGCAATCTTCTTTTCGCCGGATAAATTACGATCAAGTCTGTGTTCACTATGGATCTTGGTTTAATAATTTGCCTTTTCATATACTTATCTTCAACATTTGGGAAAACGAAACAAAAAGCTTTACTGAGAGAATGAAAAAATTGGGAACTGTTATCCTCTTTGATTCTTCAGAGCCTCAAAATGATAAGTTCTTATCTCTCGTATTAAGAAAAAATGGTACAAGGAACAAACAAAAAAGGGAGCAAAAACTTCAAGAGCTACAAGGAAATGTAATCCCTATATGACTTGCGATTAGATCTTTGGCTTTTTAGCAACTCAAAACTATCCATAACAACGCTTCATTTATCCCAATGAAATACTTATGCCAGTCTTAAGGGATGTATTGCGACACCATTTTGCGCAGATTTTAAGCATCCCCATCTTCCAAATCGAGTTTCCTGCCATGTCGATTTCACAAAACACGATCAGTTTTGAGATTAGCAATCACACAGACAAGAGGACAAAGATAGAAAAAAAGAAGAGGGAAGAGAACATAAGAGATGATCACATACCTGTCCAACACCGGCAATCAGAAATTTACCCGATTTTGCAAAAGCCAAAGAGTTGACAAATCCAGTCTGTAAGATCAAACAAGGCATTGCAAGGATTATTACTTGGTGAAGTGAAATGCATTAATCACAGTCACAAACAACAGATTCATCAGACAACACTAAGGAATATAACTAGTGAACGAAAATTTACCAGTGGAAGCTCGTACAAAGGTCGAATTGCATTAGTTTCAACAGCCCACAAACGCACAAAACCATTACCAGCTCCAGATGCAGCAAGATCACTGCCTCTACTAGTAGCAACTGCATTGACCCAAGAATTTGCTGAACAGTTATTGTTGACTGGTTCATGATCACCGTTTTCTGTTAAGCAAATAAATAAGAATTAGATATTTCAGAGCATCAGTAGCTGCAACGAAACAAAAGTGTTTTATAACTATATACTGCAATGTCAAGATCCAACTGCAACAGAGATGAAATGGGGAGGATCTAAATTAGGTTTCACCTAAGATTCCATTGGTGGTAATCCCATCAGGTATATCTTGATGTGCATTCTTGAAAACGAACACCGGTTTCTTTTTTAACATGCCCCAAAGAGCAACAGTTCCATTATCCGAACCAGACAGGTACTCATTATCACTGATGAAACAGCAGCTCTCAAGAGACGATGCAGGAGCTCGATAGATCATACGGGTGCTCTCAGGCACCTATAATCATATAACAAGACTTACAAATACAGAATAATAATAGAAACCTTATGATGATATCTTCCAACAGTGTTTACATGGAGGATAGAACTATTACCTTATGATACAGCATGGTTCTATCTCTTCCAACCGTAAGTGCACGCTCCTTCCTCAGTGCATCAATGGCTAGAATTTCACCCTGGTGTCCATGATTTTCAGTTATAAATGCTTTATCTTCTACGTTCCACACCTTCACAGTTCTATCAAATGAACCAGAATAGAGTTCTGAAGTTCCGTATCTGAAACATAGACAAGAAACTGTGTTCCGGTGACCTGGAAAGGCCTGTAGACACATAATTGTAATACCTGAGCGCAAGACTTGATGAAGAACAAATAAAAAAAACACTAAACAAAAACCAAATTTATTATCATTACCTGGACATGCTCTCGGGTACGAACATCCCAAATATGAACATGACGGTCAACTCCTCCAGTGGCCAAATAACGACCATCAGAGCTAACAGCTAAAGCAAGAGATTCTCTACTGTGATTTTTGTTACGAGGCTCCCTCAATTTCATCCCATGCGACTTGAGAATTTCATCACTTGGCCATATGTATTTGTCAGTTTTACCAGAAGATACATCCCAATGCATAATAGTACCATCTTTTGAAGCTGAAAATCCTCTAGAATCGTCATCCGATAAAGCTACCGACACAACAGATCGTCGGTGCTTGACAATAACACTAAACCCATCAGTACTTAGTGGCTCCTGAACCCTGAATCATTGAAAAACTTTAATCAATACTACTATCAACCAATCTTCAAAGATATCAAATTGACCTAAGAAATGTACAAAATCACTAAGTTTCTTCACAATTAAACCAGCTCCCTAAAACACTAACTACCCACAAACCCTAAATTACCAACAATCTCAAACCTAAACTATCTAATTTGAATACATTGAGGTACTAAATTTCTTCCTTACCTCGATGCAATAAGTCTTCGAATCCTACCACTATCCTCCTGCTGCTTCTGCATCAAACTCTTCTTAATAGTCTCATCGTCATCTTCATCATCATCATCATCATTATCCGCTTCCTCACGCTCTCTCCTCATCGCTTCCCTCCTTCTATTCAGCATCTCCTCCGCCAATCTCTTCCGCTTCTCTCCCGCCGTCTCATCAGCAAACTCATCTTCATCCTCCACTTCCCCATCAACTCTTCTCCCATCTTCATCTCCGCCAGTAAATCCGTTCTCTTCCGCATCAGAGTCCACAGACTCGATATCGTCGTCATCGTAACTGACTTTTCTCCGTTTCTTCGGCTCTTCCTCAAAAAATGGATCCCTTTCATTCGAACCCTTTTTACCTCCTCTCTTAAAGCTTCCTCCTTTCTTCTTCTCGTTGTTGTACTTCATTCTTCTCTCTCTCACTCCCTCTTAGGGTTTAACGATTTTACACTTTGACTCGTCTAGGTTTAGCCTCAGGGTTTAGTGGCGACGGAAGAAGCTGGAAAACGATTTTGTTTATTTGGTCGGAAAGTTTACAACTTTAAACCTTCCACTAGGTTTTCTTCAGGAATCGGGTCTACCGGGTTGACCCGGACTAACCAAGCCCATGACTTACCTGGTCTATGGTTTGAGCCCATTAACTATTTCGTTCTTTTAAAGCAGAAACTTGGGCCTTTAATTTGTAGAGCCGAAGACTAACCGGACCGTCAATTTAAGTTTGGTTCAATCCGATTTCTGAATTTTTGGTTCTGATTTCTGAAGAGTAGTACGTAAACCGAATTGGGAGATTCTCTTATTTCAGTAACAGTTTAATACAGTTTTTGTTTAGTGTTTTCAATTTCGGTATTTTTTACAAACTCGAATCGGATGATTCCGGTTTAATAAAATCAAATGAGTTCGGTTTAGCTGAATTTAAAACTGTTTTTAATCTTATAGTATACCGAACCGGACCATCCATCTAATTTCAATTGTCTACCAAAACCGACCGACCAGTCTTTGTCGAAAGTTGTCTTTCTTCTTCCTTGTTCGATTTTCGCCTCCTTTGGCTTTTCATTCTCTCTCTAACTTCTCTATGTTAAAATTCCGAAAGCTCGATTCAGAAATCTAGAAGCTTCCTCGAGGGCCCTCGCGTAGAAAGTCGAACTCAAATTCCCTGGAGACAAAGAAGAGGAAGATGAGCTCATGGAACTACGTTGTTACGGCTCACAAACCGACCAGTGTCACTCACTCGTGCGTTGGCAACTTCACAAGTCCTCAAGAGCTCAATCTCATTGTCGCGTACGAAACTCTCCCCCTACCTCTATTTGTTATCAATTTTTGTTTGTCAATTAGTCCCCTTTTGAATTGCAGCTGTTGATTTGGGTTTAGGGTTTTCAATGAATTTCCCATCACGAGTTAATTTTCATAAATTTACCCACTTTGCAAACAAAATTGTAGTTCAATTTCAGTTTGGGAGATGACTATAAGGATTTTAATGCCTCTGGGTTCTTTGATGAGGTGGATTTTTTGAAACTGTGACAAAGAATTGTGTTTTTTTTGGTATGGCTTTTACTTCCTGAACTAAATTACATTTGAAGATCGTGCCTTTTTTGATATGGAGGATTTTCAATTATCGTTAGCTATCAGTACTGTAAATTTGTTTGAAAGTTATCTCATTTATCCGATTTAGCATTGTCCCCTTAAATTGTAACATCTATCAGATCCATTAGTAGATTAGTTTGACAGCAGTGTTGATCTGTTCTCAGGAAATGTACTCGAATCGAGATCCATTTGCTTACCCCACAAGGACTTCAGGTACATACATCTCTATTCTGTCAAGCTTATATGGATTAAGTTCCATGTACATTAGAGTATAAAGTTCAAAAACTTTGTTGTCATGCTTTGTTTTGTTAGTAATATAAGAATCTGCTGGATGTTCCTATATTGCAGCCTATGTTGGACGTTCCTATATATGGAAGAATCGCTACTCTGGAGTTGTTCCGACCCCATGTGAGTATATATCTCTTATTGTGTTCTTTTGTCATGGTCTTAATAATGAGTTAAAATGTTGATAGTATTGTCCACCGTCTTTTGTAGGGCGAAGCGCAAGACTTTTTGTTCATTGCAACTGAGAGATACAAATTCTGTGTTCTTCAATGGGATCCTGAGTCCTCTGAGCTTATTACAAGGTATAGCTTCCAAAAGATAAATTTTTTTCCATGCATCCAGTTGATGTTAACCAACCAGTTGTGCTATTTTTCTTTTAGTTCATGATCATGTTCGCCGTTATCTTATCATTTTTTTGTTAGAAATAAATGTATTACACTCGTCACCTATGTACAGATTAGTGCATGGTACCAACTTGCCTGTTTTAGATAGCTGTTTACAGCATATTCCTGCTTTACAAAATCTGATCTATAACCTATTTCTGATTAAGCATTTTTTATGAGAGTTTGATTATAGGTTCTCACCTTTCACAAAATTGATACATTGCTGTATATCCAAAGCATGGAAAAAATCATGTATGGTGCTGGCGTAATTGTTGCATCTTACTGGTTATTATTGGAAGCAATATATCAGATGACCATTTTCTACTTTACAGCTGATTCTGTATGATGTTTTGACTTTTTTCAGAGCAATGGGGGATGTTTCTGATCGTATAGGCCGGCCAACAGACAATGGTCAGGTATTGAATATCGTCGTCTTGACTGTGCATTTCAGAGTGCTTATATATTTACTTTCCTTCATCAAAAAATATGCGTTGTCATTAAGGGTTTGGTGGGCATGTAGCTTACCTCTGATTTGACAATTGCTTTGTAGATTGGTATAATTGATCCAGATTGTAGATTAATTGGACTCCATCTGTATGACGGCTTGTTCAAGGTATAATGTTACCTTCTATAAAAACTTTGACAGATGTGCTTGTTTACTTAAATATATCATGTTACTGAACTTCCACTAATCTATCTGTTTATACATGTATGATGATGCGTTCTATTTCCTTGGTTTTTCTTTTAGGTTATTCCATTTGATAATAAGGGACAGCTCAAGGAAGCTTTTAATATCAGGTACTCTTTAATTCTAGTGTGCATTTGTTTCCAGGCATCAGATTCTTTCGTAAATAAACTGTTTAATCCTCAATATACTCATTCCTCTAGAATCACTACGATATGATTTTTCTGGGGATATTTAAAACTGAATGATGATGTACTGAGTGTGGTGTCTAAATTTCAGGCTTGAGGAATTGCAGGTTCTGGATATCAAGTTTCTGTTTGGATGTGCAAAGCCCACTATTGCAGTACTATATCAGGTATTGCAAATATCTTAACATGCCTGTGCTACGAAGAATTTTGTACATGCATTTAACTTTGTTATCTGGGCATGCATAAGTCTTTCCAGAGTTCACATTAGAAAGAACTCTTGTGGAGTTGATTAATATTTGTACGGTTGGTAGTTGATGGATTTTAAGCTAAGTATTTGAGAGTTAGTTATTTAAACAGTTTTTTTTTTTTAACTTTATAATCTATATTGATGATGTAGTCTGTTGTACGAGATGCAATCTAGAGGTTTCTCCGGTGGGACTAACTAATCATTGGTTGTGTAGGACAACAAAGATGCTCGTCATGTCAAAACATATGAAGTCTCTCTTAAAGATAAGGATTTTGTCGAGGGTCCATGGTCTCAGAACAGTCTCGACAATGGTGCTGACTTGCTGATTCCTGTACCACCACCGCTCTGTGGTGTCCTTATTATTGGTGAAGAAACAATTGTCTATTGCAGTGCTAGTGCATTCAAAGCAATACCAATAAGACCTGTAAGTTCTTTCAACGTAATCTCACCTGCTTTTGTAAACAAGTTGCTTGAGAGTTGAGATTTCTGCGGGTACTCCTTTTTTTTGTTTTCTTAGTTTGATATGCGACCTTCATTTTTCGTATCCAGTCCATCACTAAAGCATATGGAAGAGTTGATGTTGATGGCTCTAGATATCTTCTTGGTGACCATGCTGGAATGATTCATCTGCTTGTTATAACGCACGAGAAAGAAAAGTGAGTGTGCATGTGTGCTTACTCTTACATCCATCCATATTCGAAATAATTAAAAGCTCTTTAGAACTTATTTACTTTGTATTTGTGTCTGAAGGGTCACTGGCCTAAAAATTGAGCTTTTGGGTGAAACATCTATTGCATCGACTATATCGTACCTTGACAATGCCGTTGTCTTTGTCGGCTCAAGCTATGGTGATTCACAGGTATGCTAGAAGATGGTTATGGTCTCTCACTATACTGTTTTTTTCAATTTGGTATCTGTAGTATGTAAATCGATATTGTTCCATATTTTCTAGTTGAGCCCAGTAGTTTTAGTAATAATTCTCTGTGGAGTGTGGATAAGAATTTGTTTATTTTTATCGTTCATAGCATAAATTCAAAAGATAATTTTATTTCCTTCTCTCTGGCTTCTAAGAAAAGTTAAATCGACCATCTGAGTGTTTCCATGTTTGGTTTTCTAATTGCAGCTAGTAAAGCTGAATCTACACCCTGATGCAAAAGGCTCATATGTAGAAGTCTTGGAAAGGTATATCAACTTGGGGCCTATTGTCGACTTTTGTGTAGTTGACCTCGAGAGACAGGGGCAAGGTCAGGTTGTAACTTGTTCTGGAGCATTTAAGGATGGTTCCCTCCGCGTAGTTCGCAATGGAATAGGAATCAATGAACAGGTTTGATTTATGCGCGAAATCTCATTGTCTTGTATGCACAATTTTCTCATATGGTTTCTATATCTTAAAACTCCGCTCTATTACAGGCGTCTGTGGAACTTCAAGGTATCAAAGGAATGTGGTCGTTGAAATCTTCAATTGATGAAGCCTTCGATACATTTCTTGTTGTTAGCTTTATCAGTGAAACTCGCATATTAGCCATGAATCTTGAGGATGAACTGGAAGAAACAGAGATTGAGGGCTTCTTGTCTCAAGTGCAGACGTTATTTTGCCATGATGCTGTGTACAATCAACTTGTACAGGTAAGAATTTCTAATGCTTTGGGGTTTTCAAAAGACAATTAAATTTGATAGCTGTTATAGCTTAGTTGTCTGGTCTATCCTCTCTATTTGTGAACATGAATTAACTGCTGCCTTTTCTGGATCAGGTTACCTCAAATTCTGTTAGACTAGTCAGTTCTACAACTAGAGAATTGCGGGACGAGTGGCATGCCCCAGCTGGATTCACTGTTAATGTTGCAACTGCAAATGCCAGCCAGGTTTGTATTTCATTCTCGATTTGATTTAGTAGTTTTGTACCTAGCTGCTATCTTTATATTTTTCATGGAAGAGGAATCTAACTTTGGAGTGTCTAGACATACAACACGCTTTAGAATAAACATTTGTAGAGTGACTCTTTAATGTGCTTGTTAGGTTCTTTTGGCGACTGGAGGTGGGCATTTGGTTTATCTAGAAATTGGAGATGGGAAATTGACGGAAGTGCAACATGCCCTTTTGGAGTACGAGGTTTCCTGTCTTGATATAAACCCTATCGGTGACAATCCTAATTACAGTCAGCTAGCTGCGGTTGGGATGTGGACAGATATAAGTGTGAGGATCTTTTCGCTGCCAGAATTGACTCTTATTACAAAAGAGCAACTTGGAGGGGAAATAATTCCCCGATCTGTTCTTCTTTGTGCATTCGAAGGGGTATGATTCCATTGGACCTTGTTACAACGACCATACATTGATTGAGATGAGCTGAGAACCGAGTTAAATTTATGGTCGAATTTGACATACGTTATGTTGCAGATATCTTACTTGCTATGTGCTCTTGGAGATGGCCATCTTTTGAACTTCCAGATGGATACAACTACCGGACAATTAAAAGACAGGAAAAAAGTATCACTCGGGACTCAGCCTATAACTCTGCGTACATTTTCATCAAAAAGCGCCACACATGTCTTTGCTGCATCAGATAGACCAACCGTGATCTATAGCAGCAACAAGAAGCTGTTATATAGCAATGTCAATCTTAAAGAAGTTAGTCATATGTGCCCTTTCAATTCTGCTGCTTTTCCCGACAGGTACACTAAACATCCTCTCTTTTTCTTGTCGGTTTTTGCTTTGAATTTCTAATTCCTATATGAAGCTAAGTGGCTCTGAAATCTGATTCTCTGTTCTATCTTATGAGCAGTTTAGCAATTGCCAGGGAAGGTGAACTTACGATTGGAACCATTGATGATATTCAGAAGCTTCACATACGTACTATTCCTCTTGGAGAGCATGCTCGTCGAATTTGCCATCAGGAGCAGACACGTACATTTGGTATCTGCAGTTTGGGAAACCAGTCAAATTCCGAAGAATCTGAAATGCACTTTGTCCGTCTTTTGGACGACCAGACTTTCGAGTTTATGTCAACTTACCCCTTGGATTCCTTTGAATATGGTTGTTCAATTCTGAGCTGCTCATTCACCGAAGATAAAAATGTCTATTACTGCGTTGGAACCGCATATGTTTTACCGGAGGAAAATGAACCAACTAAGGTATCTGTTTTCTCTGAGAACATATCAACACTCTCAGTTCAAATATTCTTTTCTAATTTGTCTTTGAAATACTTATTTTTATTTTGTGATTTAGGGAAGGATATTAGTATTTATAGTCGAAGATGGGAGGTTGCAGCTAATCGCCGAGAAAGAAACCAAAGGAGCTGTTTATTCTCTCAATGCCTTTAATGGAAAACTTCTTGCTGCTATTAATCAGAAGATTCAGTTGTACAAGTGGATGCTGAGGGATGATGGCACTCGTGAACTGCAGTCTGAATGCGGACATCACGGACACATTCTAGCTCTCTATGTGCAGACCCGTGGAGACTTTATAGTTGTTGGTGATCTCATGAAATCAATCTCCTTATTGCTATACAAGGTATAACTTCTAGACGAAATTTGTGTGTTTAAAAACTGATCTACTATGTTCATTTGGTATTGTTTCTGATGGCTTATTCTTGAATGTAAAAGCACGAGGAAGGTGCAATTGAGGAGCGGGCTCGGGATTACAATGCAAATTGGATGTCAGCGGTTGAGATACTCGATGATGATATTTACCTCGGTGCTGAGAACAATTTCAATCTGTTAACAGTGAAAAAGAACAGTGAAGGTGCTACTGATGAAGAACGAGGACGGTTAGAGGTAGTTGGAGAGTATCACCTTGGGGAATTTGTGAACAGATTCCGCCATGGATCTCTAGTAATGAGGCTACCTGATTCAGAGATTGGTCAGATCCCAACTGTCATCTTTGGTACAGTCAATGGAGTGATTGGAGTAATAGCTTCACTTCCTCAAGAACAATATACTTTCTTGGAGAAGTTGCAGTCAAGTTTGAGAAAAGTGATTAAAGGAGTCGGCGGATTAAGCCACGAGCAATGGAGGTCGTTTAATAACGAGAAAAGAACCGCGGAAGCGAGGAATTTCTTGGATGGTGACTTAATCGAATCGTTTCTGGATCTGAGTAGAAACAAGATGGAGGATATATCGAAATCCATGAATGTTCAAGTGGAGGAGTTGTGTAAGAGAGTTGAAGAACTCACTAGGCTTCACTGAGTCAAATCAATCATCAATCAACGCCAATAGGCTTTGTTTTATTTTATTTCTTTTTAAGCTTTCTTGAGTTAAAAGTCTTCTTTTGGGTTTTGTGTCTTGTAATATTAATAGCTTGTGTTGGTTAAACTATTGTCTTCTAAATCGAACCGGCAAGCAAACCGGACTGTCTTCTGGGTCCCTTGACTTGATCCAAACCTATATACATGTTTTTATTTTAGTTTTTTTTCTACATATTATCAAATATGGTTTTGTTAAACGAAACTTATTATGTTTTAACTGTTCTATTTACTCGTTTTGCTGATGATTCTTTGCTTGTAAACGTCTCTTTCTCAACTTTTACGTATGTGTTACACCAAAAAAATCAAAAAAACAAATCGGTTAATAGATTGGAAAGTAATATTCCTATATTAAACTTTCTTTAAATAGATCTCATGCGATTATGTTCTTTAAGGTAAGACAAGAAAAAAAAGATAGCATGAACATTTTACATCTCTTGAAGGCACCTTTGATTCCTTAAGAAATCTAGATTCTTCTTTTCTCATTTAATTATGGTCATTGTAACAAGTAAACACACATTACATCTCTTGCTCAAGCCTCTCTATCAATTGGTCATCAAATTTAAAGATCGGTGCACCGTTTTGTAAGGCTTGTTCTTATGGTTATGTGATGGTCTAGATTCTTTCTCCCATTTAAGTACAAGTTTTCTATATTCAATCATCAAAAAATGAGAACACAATTTTGGATATTTCTACTTTTTTTGCTTCTACTAAACTTCTTCTCTCAAGGTAAATCATCGTATTCTTCTTCTCTAACTATTGAAAAATATAAATAATCATTCTCTCTGTTTTTTCAAATTATAATCTTTGTTTTGTTTCGTTTGGTTCGATATATATTCAATGTGTAGCTGCAAGGCCAGTGATGACGATCAGACCAGAGTCACTAGTAGGGCCACAAGGGAACACGACGTTCTTGGAGGGAACAACATGGTGCGTGGCTAGACCAGGTGCGACACAAGCTGAGCTACAAAGAGCTCTTGATTGGGCATGTGGGATTGGGAGGGTAGATTGCTCAGTCATTGAGAGACATGGTGATTGTTACGAACCGGACACGATCGTATCGCATGCATCTTTTGCGTTTAATGCATATTACCAAACCAATGGGAACAATCGCATTGCTTGTTACTTCGGTGGAACAGCTACATTCACCAAGATTAACCCTAGTAAGTAAAAAGGTTAACTTACATATGCAATTATTTCTATTCGGATAGTATTTCGTAAGAGATAATCGATTTCTTACTCGAACTATTATTGTATTATACTTTGAAACATTTTTCCTACTAATTACATAATCAATTTTTAAAGTTATTTTATTTTATTTTTCATGGTAATATTAAGTGTGAATTTTTGTGATGTTGTTGCTTGCAGGCTACGGAAAATGCTCCTATGATGCATCCAAGTAAGAGCCCTAAATTTCATCCTATATTTTTTCACTAATCCTTATAGTAGTTCAAAACATTTTCGTTCAAAAAGTATAATTTTATAGTGATTCTTCCTTCATTCAGATCGGAAGTCTCCACCGCAAGATCTTTATCAGAGTACAAAGCTCGGTGGTTGCTGCTGATGTACATAGGAGTTTTTTCTCTTATTAGTCGGCGAGACTAACATCTTTGCACCAGAAAATTAGATATTTGCATATCAATTGTGGTGGAATCTTTTTCATAGAGCAAAATTTTCAAACTTTTTGGCTATTGTAGCAGTTAAGCTTTGTTTTTGTTCTTACCTTTGTTCATGGGTTTAGAATCTAAAAGCTTTTTGAGCCTTCCTTACGTCTGACAACAACTATCTCTTTCATTTTCATGTTAAAATATATCTTAGTAGTACTTTATCAATTTCGGTATAGCAATGTGATCAAAACATTCTTACAAAAATAATTTTATCATTGACTTATTCGTTGATTGATTTAGCCAAAATCGAGACGCCCGCATGCATGGTTTTGGTATCTACAGTGTAGACATGTACTTTTTAGAATAGTGTGTATATGTTTAGAAAAATACTTGGGTTACCCTTGTATTCACCCCCTTTATTCTAAACCTATCATTATGTTATGTCATATTATAATTAAGGAAATCAAAACCTGTAAATTTTTAATTAAATGTAGTATTTATACTTTATAATTAAACAAAGTTATATATATATTTGGGTTTATAAATATAAATTAGGGTTTAGATTTTACAATTAAAAAAATCTTTATGACGGTTTGTGTTTTTAAAATAGAATTAGGGTTTAGATTTCTTTTACAATTAAACGAGTTTATATGACAGTTTGAGTTTATAAAAGAGCGGTTAGGGTTTAGATTTTACAATTAAATAGAATTTATATGACGGTTTGGGTTTTGTAAAATAGAATTAGGGTTTAGATTTCTTTTACAATTAAACAACTTTATATGACGGTTTGAGTTTATAAAAGAGAATCTGGGTTTAGATTTTTTTTTATAATTAAACAAAATTAAATATCAGTTTAGGTTAAAAAAAAGAGGTAATGTTTAGATTTGTTATTAAATGATTGTTTTTTATTTATAAACAAATGATTAGATTTGATTTTATAATTAAATATATTTTTCTTAATTATGTGGCACATTCTAATTGGGTAAGAAAATAGAAGGTGAATAAAAGGGTTCACCACTAGGGGTGAACCCAAGTATCGTTCATATGTTTATATATAATAAATAGAAATTCATATTTCATTTATAGAAATATTTGTCTTAGAACTTACCACATTATTAAATTTTCTTATGGAAGTTTAAAATGACACAAGTGATACAATTTGATCAGGGCTGTTATATGCATGTGCAACTGGTGCATTTGTACTGGGCCCAACAAATTTAATATCCAAATTTATAGTTTTCCATTATTTAACTATTTAATTATGCTAAAATTTTATAAAATATCTACATGTAAAGGTCCCAAAATCTATTTTAAAGGGTAATATTGAGGTCCAAATAGCTATAAAATACAAAATAGTTTATGAAATATAACTTTTTTTATTCTTTTATCTAATTTCCTATTAAAGATAGGATTTTTTTTGTATGGCACCGGGTCTTGCCGATGAGTGAGCCGGGCCTGAATTTGATTAGATATAAAAATTAATGTGTTTGATACCAATCTTGTAGTCTTGATTTGGATATTTTTAGTTCGACATAAACCAATAACAAAATTTGTTTATGTGATGCAATCTAATGAAATTTAGATGAATTCATTTGCAACAACATTCAAAATTTTGAATCTAAGATTAATGATCTCAACTATCACAAAATTTCCATCAATATACAAGGATATCATGTTAATTTGTAAACAATATAGCTTTTTCATTTACAATTCTTGTACTAAAGTAAACAATGCTACCTTACTACTCCTCATACAATACGAATATAGGTGGGTTACATGTATAATTTAAATGTTGTATTCATTAACACTTTTTTATTGTTGATTTTTATGCTCAATCTATATTCAAGTATCCAGATATGAGGATGAATATCTCTCGCATACAATTATGCAGCTACAAGTAACATAAGAGGATGCTCACCTCTTGCTTTATACGAAAGAAAGGACAAACCTCTTTAACCATCGATCTCAAGAAGCTGCAACATGTATTTAAAATGGTTTAGATGGAACTATTTGAATTCTTATCAAAATGTATCTCTTTTCTTTTTGGTGGGGAGTTTGCTTTTTGCGAAAACAACATAAGATTTATCTATTATATATCTACAGTTACTTGGATACAGTCCTGCTTGGAAAATCAGTCAACGACTATGCTTGGGAAAATAAAAATGCAATTATATTAGATGTATGTTGTAATCAAGATTTTGTTTGGTTAATTGAAGATTTAGTAAATGACGGATACAAAATATTGTTAGTAATTGGCAAAGAGTGACAAAAACTATTTACCAATATGTCTATTCTACATGGAATTGCATTACATGGCCAAATTTTGCACTAGTGGCACTAATCTGCTATTATATTTTATTGAATATTAATTATCCAAGTCAAGAATACAAGATTGATATCGAAAACAATAATTTTATTAGAACAGATTGTATCACTTGAATTATTCTAAAATCCCATAATAAAATGTTATAGTGTGGTAGGTTTAAAGTACCAACAAATTTTTTTCTTATCATGTAGTTAGAAATTAATTTTTGAACCTTTAAACACACTCTTCCTAGAATTAACCGTTAACAAAACTTATAATTTAAATCCTCTGTTCTACTATGACATGATTCATAGTAAAAATTCCATTCTTTCTTTTATTTTAAGTTCTCACTATAAATTTATTTATTTATTTCCAAAGCTAAAATATCATAATTTGTTACAGCATCAAAGACTTATTCACTCACTTGTAGAAAAATCTCACTCTCAATAACTAATGTTCCACGTAGTATAATATGGGCTTTTGAGGCCTAATTTACACGGCCCATAAAGAAAGATTTCTCTAGCAAAAATAAAACCCTCACGGCCAGAGATCATCGTCTCCAAGCAAAAAAAAAAACCTAAAACCTCCATCAACGCCGGAGGAAGAAATTTTGTGTCATCTACAACGAATTCGTTAATCGCGATGAAGGAAGACGAAGTAAATCGATGCCAGATTCAGAATTGGTATCCGAGATTCAAATCCTTAACCATCAAAACCAAATTTCACAAACTTCCAGAATCATTCATCAACTATCTCATCGACGATTCTGGTCCGTTTCTTCTCCCTCATTCCGTAACAAACGAAGACGCAATGCCTAACAGAGTCCACAATTTCGAAGAAGAAGATGATTTCCAAGTCCCCGAAGAAGCTTCAGATGACGAACCATTGAATCGTCCTTCTTTTCCAGAACTCGAAATCGAGATCAGAGAATCAATCGAAACCCTAGGCGGCACAATTATCCCGAAGCTGAATTGGAGTTCACCAAAAGACGCAGCTTGGATTAGTCCATCACAGAATCTAAGCTGCACTTGTTTCAATGAGATTGCTCTCTTGTTTCGTTCCTCTGATTCGTTAACCCATGATCTCTTCAATGCTTATGATTCATGTAGTGACAAAGTCTCTTCAAGGCCAGAAAGTTTCTACCTTGCGTTGAGAAAATGGTACCCTTCGTTGAAGCCTGAGATGGAATTTAGATGCTTTGTGAAATCTAACGAGCTTGTTGGGATTTGTCAGCGTGAGGTAACTACATTTTACCCTGTTCTTCTCAATGAGAAGGATTTGCTCAAGGGTTTGATAGAAGAGTTCTTTGATGATAAGATTAGGTTTGAATTTGAATCAGAGAATTACACTTTTGATGTTTATGTGACGAAAGAGAGAAGAGTTAAGCTAATAGATTTCAATACTTGGTGTGGTTCTACTTTGCCATTGATGTATACATGGGAAGAACTTGAGAAGATTCATGGAGAATGTGATGAATTGGAATTGAGGATTGTTGAGAGCCGTCTCAGTGTGCTTCCTGGTTTGAAAACAGCTGTTCCTTATGATTATCTTGACGTGAGTGCTGGTAGTGGTTGGGCTCAGGTTCTTAAGATAGTGGAAGAGGAGTTTCAGAAAGACGATCAGAGTTCTGATGAAGTTGCTTGAAGACTTAGATTCTTGGTTATTGGAAGACTAGACAATAATTTTTTGAACTATCATAGTTGTGTGCCTACCAATAAGTGTCGTGTTCCATTGTTGTTCTGAAACGGTTTAATCACGATGTTGGAACTTTGATGGTGTCTTTTTCTTATAAGATTTTCTCTTCTAGACTGCTTTTGTATTTGTCTTGTTATTCTTCTGCAAAGAATTGTGTTGAGTGGCAAATTGTTCCTGATTGGTTTCTCATTACCAAATTTGTACATGGATGTTGGATTAGTTGTTTGGGTCAGACCGGTACAATCCGGTTCGGTTTAAGACAATGTCGAAATTCGAAATATAACAAACCAAATGTTTTATAAGAAAAACAGGGAAGAGAAAACAAAAAAAGGTTTAAGATCTTCAAAACATGAAGAACATATGAGATTCTGAGGTTGTCTTTACACAAAGCCGTCTCTTTTAACCTTATTCTTCATCATCGACCATACGATTACAGTCGTCTTAGTTTATGATCTTCGTAAAGTGAATAACTTTTCATCCCTCGATTATTCTCTATGATAAACTGCGTTTAATTCTTTCAAAAAAAAAATCATTTCTTGCCCAAGTTTGGATCTTTTTGGCATCGTTAATCTCAATTCTCAAGACAGGTAGATTGGTGAGTAAAGGTTTCTTTTTAGCTTTGGTTAAATTCTGGGTTTGCCTTGTTTTCGGTCCACACTCAAATTAGGTTAAATTTCAATTCTTTCGAGGTTTCAGCTAGGTGCTTTAGCGGCAGTGAACGATGATCGGTCATAGGATCTCAAGATTGGGGTCTACTATTGTTAAACAGCTCGCAAGAGGTACTATCTGGTATCTGCTTTAAATCGATGCTCTTTGATGCGTTTGCTATATTGGTTTTGATGGAGTTTCTAATCTCACTTCGATTTCGAACTGCGTATGCGTATTTTAGTCCCTCATTCATGGGTTTTGCTAAAACATTGTCTGCCTACACAATGCTGCCTTAATATTTTGCTGCTCTTTCTATTTCTTGTTTTGGCAGAGGGATATTTAGCAACATACGGGACAAAGAATCTACACCGGTCTTATGGCCACTACTTGCAGTCTTTGGTTAGTCTGAGCTTGTTCTCGAGTTTTATACTCTCTTACAATCGATAATTTTGTTACTTCTTCATGTATAAACTCTCATTAATACTTAGAATAGGATTCTTTGTTAGAGTTCACTCTATTATCTGGCTAGGTAGAATCTCGTTAGTAATGTCATAAAGTGATCGCAGAAGAACGAAATGTAGCTTTTCTGCGCTTGTTTGGTGTTAGATGGATCTGTTAGTGACGATTCTAATGTGTCCAGTTGGAAAGAGTCCTATATTTGGTTTTGGCTCAAAGGCCTAAGAAAAGGCTTAAGGTGAGAAATTGGGTGGTCTATAATGGATGAATGAACAGAAAATCTTGGTTTTGTCACTCATAGATTCTGTTTTGTTTCCACATTGATGGTTGAATCTTTCTCGTTTCATCTTTTCGATAGCCAGTGGTACCAAGGCAAGCTAGGACTTCTCAGGAAGCCTGGTTTTTGAAGAGCCATAAGTTTTGTACTTCTTCAACAACTTCCTCTGAGAATGGTGATGAAGAAACTGAGAAGTAAGTTACTACCGAAATATTCATCCAGCGCTGAAGCAATATTTGCTGATAGTTTATCATAATTCTGTTGTTTTCAGGATAACCATAATCTTTGTTGATAAGGACGGAGAGGAAATTCCTGTTAAAGTACCAATTGGAATGTCAGTGCTCGAAGCTGCTCATGAAAATGATATAGACCTTGAAGGTGCACACTTCTCTTCCATTTTCTTCTCGTTTTCAATTGCTTACTCTCATAGCTTTAGATGGGTTCTATTAATTATATTGATCCTTTTTCGAATTGAAAATTCATGGATTGCTTTTACTTGATCTCCAGGGGCTTGTGAGGCTTCTCTAGCGTGTTCAACGTGTCATGTGATTGTGATGGTAAACATATTCTTCCATTATTAATAGATCGAATCCTCTGCTTTTCCGGAAACTAGCTAAGATTGTATTTACAGGATACTGAATACTATAACAAACTTGAAGAACCAACAGATGAAGAGAATGATATGCTTGATCTTGCTTTTGGGCTCACAGAAACGTAAAGTCCTCTCTTACTCTTAAAGCAAACACAAAACAAGAAGTCTAATTGTTTACTTTAATGAGAAAGTATCATATGTTCCCGGACAAATGTTTCAGGTCACGACTCGGATGCCAAGTCATTGCAAGACCAGAGCTAGATGGTGTGCGCTTGGCTATTCCTTCAGCAACAAGGAATTTCGCGGTTGACGGGTTTGTTCCAAAACCTCATTAGTTTCCGCAGAGATTCTTCGACTTGAGGCATTAATGATCAAAGAGCTGATTCATGTTTCTATTGGAGTTTTGATGATTGCTTACCGAGAGGAAACAGTTCTTAGACCTGAGGCATGAAATGATCAAAGAGATGATTATGTTTCTATTGGAGGACTTGATGATTTTTTTTATTACTTATCTTAGTTTTGATATTGGCATTTCTCGTTGTTGTCTGAGTTTCTAACAGAACAACAAGCGTTAAGCAAATTTTTTGGAGAATAAACTCAATTTCTTTCGTCAAAAGCAAGATGAAACAATCACCATCTTTGAAACTTTTCTGAGCTTAGAAATTGTTGAAAGACAAACAGCAAAAGACATCATTACAAACGGTAACATACTTCAAGGACACATAAAATCCATTGAAACTATGAGCTAACTTAAAACAAGTCATGAACAAGTTCGAAAAAAATTCACCTGCACGAAACCGATGCATCTAGAAATCAAACTGGTCATAGTCAGAAAAGTCACTAGCACCTGAGAAGTCATAGTAACCCTCAAAATCATCATCACCTGACATCAGATCGATATCAGAGAAGTCATAAGGGTCTTCGTCTTCTGATGAACCAATGTCGATATCATGAATCGAGTCATTAGGGTGTCTCACAACTTTGACACTCTCAAAACACCGCTTCTGCAAATCCCCAACAAGGTTAACATTGAAACACCGGCGTAAATCAAGATGTTCCAGGTTTGAGCAATTGTCAAGAATAGCGTTTAAACCGGTGTCTGACAACCCGTTCCCACAAAGCTGGAGATGGCGAAGTTTCGGCATTGTTTCAGCGATTGCTAGAGCATCATCGTCATTCTCCTTTTGAGGATGCTTGTTCAGCTTCAAAGTCTTCATATTTAAACAACACTGGCCTACAACTCTGAGAGACTCTACTGAAAATGAGCAGTATGACAACTCGAGTTCTTCAAGTGGAAGTTTCACAACTGCTTCGACAAATCCATCGTCTGTAATTTGAGAACACCTTATAAGTCTAAGGCTTCTCAGATTACTCGACCTGCAAATAATTGTGTGTAACAAAGTTAAAAACAACATCTAAGATAGAGAAGAAGAATGACAAAGATCCAAAACATCTTTTTTCTAGCATCCCATAAAAACCTGAACCTAACTATTCATACCTCAGAAGCATAACAATCTTATAATCAAGTGACTACTTACTACTCCAACATAGAATTTAGATACAATGTAACACAACACAATCATAAGCTACAAATAATTTCCCCAATTCTCACAAGAAATAGTAACTTCCACAACCAAAAACTGTTCTAACCCTAGAACAAACATATTGAAATCAAATCAATCCAAGTTCTCTAAACAAGGAATCAAAAACTCCTTTTGACGGAAATAAAAATTGGCGAAATTTTGAGTGGGAAAAGAGAGAACCTATGGGCGATGTAATTGAGGAGATCAACAGTACCAAAGTACCAAATACCGATATCAACCAAGCCTCCCTGGCTACGATCAACAGCGTGACGGCACATGATCTCGAGGTTGTAATCCATGTCGTCCAAATCTCCGAGGTTATGCATGTCAATTTTACGCCACATCGATGGGTCTTTACAAACACGACGCCAAGATCTGCAAACTTTCTGAGCGTTTTCAAGTATCTCAATCGCGCCAAGACGGTGCAGGATTGCTGAAGTCAGTTCCGGTGGAAGCTCCGTCCAGTTTGTAGATTCTCCGACCTCCATCGCCGCCGGGGGTGAAGACGAAGAAGCCATTTCTAAGTATCGAATTGTCAAGAATTATCATCAGTCTCTAATTTTACAATTAGATCCTTATGGTATCACATATCTACGAAACCAGTTTGGGCCAAGCCTAGTTTAATATTGGGCCTTGGCCTATAATTATATTGTACCCACAGCAAAAGTTGGCAAGAGCAACAAAAAACAAATGTTCTCTCCATTGTTTAGGATAGGCCTCGGCTAATAAACCGAACCGAATGTACCAAACCGAAACCAAACCAAATCGAACCGAAAATTGAAAAATAACCGAAGGGAAACTAAATTCTATAACCGAAAGAACCGAAACCGAATGGATAATAACCGAAATATTTTGGGTAACCGAAATATGTTGGGTAACCGAAAATATCCGGAATATAAATATATTTTTAAAAATATTAGTTATTTCTATACTAAATAACTAAAAATAGTTGAAAATATATACAAAATGGTAAACGTATTTGAAAAATAACCGAAAATATCCAAAAATATCTAAAAATATTCAAAAATAACCGAAATATCCGAAAATATTCAAAGCAAAATAACAAAATGGATATTAAATTTTAAAACCGAAAGAACCAAAACCGAACCAAACTTTCAAAATAACCGAATAGATACTAAATTTTAGAACCGAAAAACCGATAACCGAATGGATATAACCGTAACCGAATGGATAAATGAATGTGCAGGACTAGTTCAGGAAGATTCAATATCTAATACCAATAATAGTCATTGGCATCATAGAGAAAAGAGGAGACATGATCACATGGAACGAGTTCAAAAGTTGATAAGACGATTAAACCCAACCCTGTTTTTCTCAGAGTATCCACATGTCTTCATCAGCTGAAGCACAACTCACACACCATTATATGGGTAATCTGCGGTTGAGTCACCGGGGCGTCTCAACTCTTTGATCATCTCCAAACATCGCTTCTCAAGATTCCCGACAAGGCTAATCCTGAAACACTTGCGTACATCAAGGTGTTCCAGGTGAGGACAACCGTCGAGAATGGCATTCAAGCCTGTGTTGGTTAGTCTGTTAGCCATAAGCTGGAGGTGGTGTAGTTTGGGCATGCTTTCAGCAATTGCTAAAGCATCATCATCACATTCGAGAGGCCCCATATCGTCTAACACGTTGCTGTCATACTTGTCACTGGCTGGCCATAGGCGGCCTAAGGAGTTTAGCTTCAATGTCTTTAGCTGTGGGCAAGCGTGGCCTATAGCTTTTAAATCCAGTTTTATACATGAGTGAGTGACCTCGAGGGTTTCAAGCAATGGAATTTTTGCAATTGCGTTCACAACTCCTAGTTTCGTCACCCTTGGAAAGCACATTCCAAGTCCAAGACTTCTCAGATTCCTTGATCTGCAAATATATGAGTTAAATCATAAACTATAAGAAGAAGAAGAGCAATATGTTCTTAAAAAAAACAATAATAATAATATTAGAAATTCTCATAGTACTAATCAACTTAGAAGCATGTAATTAACAAACCATTTGTTTCAATTGGGACCTAAAAGATCAAACTCTAAAGATGCTTTAAGCAAGTCTATGATAAGAATTCTATAAGTTGATAATCTTCTAATCTTTTTATAATTATAATAACCTAACTACTTTTTTCATTATTACCATGACAAAGGACAAGTAATTATGTATGATATAACAGTAACTATGTGAAACAAAACAAGACCCGATCGAATAAGGACTATATTATAACATCATCATATCAACGGTGACTTCAAAATAAAACTGATGCTTTAAAATAGTATGCATATCTAATCATATCTATGCATACATTCTCGAGTAAAAGTAAATGTATACATATATATCCAAATTCCTTGGCTTAAAAGATCAAAGTGTAATGATGCTTTAAGATAGGATCTATCATAAGAGTTTTATAAGGTAATGATATTCTTATATATGCTAATAACCTAATTACTTGTTTTCTATAACCATGACAAGTAAAATATATATATGATGATGATGATAGAGTAATAACGGTGTGAAACAAAACAAGACTAGAATAGTGTAAGAACAAAGGACTATTATAAATTTATATATAGCAGCGTCATAGCATAGAAATTAGCCTCATATCTAAAACACTATTAAGGCATGAAAATCTAAAACAACTACTATCTAAAAACACTATAAAAGCATGAAAATTATCCTTCATATATATCTGTTTATATCTAACCCAAACGTAGTAAAAGAATATCCAAAGTCCATTCATAGCAGACCGCCAGATCCGGTAAAAGGAAAAAAACATGATAAACTGAGTTTAATTAACACATAATAAACCGAACGAAATCAACGATTATAAGTTATCAAATTTTTGCCCTAGCTAATCCTCAGGAGAAAAATGAACAAACACATTTTAGAGATTTCTTTTCTGTCAAAATATATGTACTAGGACCATTTGTGTCTAATTCACAGACAGTGAAATCAAATAAAAGCCACATAATTCTCTAAATAGCATTTGGAGATTTCCATGAAAAACCGTTCAAAGGTTGCTAGCGTGCTTGCGAAGGGAGAGAGAGAACCTATCGGTAATGTAGCTGAGGAGAGAATCGCTCAAGAAGTGTTCATCAACGTTGATCTCTAGCAAGCCACCCTGGCTGAGATCAACAATGTGACGGCACATGCTCACGAAATCAAAGTTGTACATGAGGCAGTCTCGCGTGTTGATTTTCCGCCACATCGAAGGGTCTTTACAAATGCGTCGCCACTCTTTACACACCTTCTGAGCGTTGTCCAGTATATCAGTCAGGCTAAGACGCAGCAGGATCGAAGTCGTCAGCTCCGGCGGAAGATCCACCCAGTTTCTTCGCTCTTTCATCAGCAACGACTCCAACGTAGTGGAGGTTGTCGTTTTCTTGTTTCTTCCTTCTTCATCTTCTTTCATGAACAACGACAGCAACGTAGTGGAGGATGTCATTTTCGAGGAGGCTGTCATTTTTGAGGATAAGATTAGGTCAAATTAGTGAATAAGAAGTGAAGTGTATAGTTTCGGACATTTGAGCTTGCGTCTCTCATTGAAAATTTGGTCGTTGTAGTATACGGTAAGATTCATGCCACGTATTACGTATAATTGACTCAGCAACAATTGAAGAGAAATAGAAGTCACGTGACTCCACTTAAATACTTCTTCTTGTGAAACCTTTCACCTTCTTACTTTAGCTTCTCTATTTTTATTTTTTTACATTTTCACATGCTCGCAATGGTGTCTTCTTCACTCTCCTGCCGTCCAAACGTAACTTTGTCCTCAAGGTTCATAGCAAAATCCGGAGAGGCTTGCCCGAATCTGTTAATAGCTTAAAATCACGCGTTCAAAGCTTAATAAGTTTAGAAGGAAATAAGGACTTTGTACTACCAACAACATAGAGAAAAAAAGAGGAGATACGAAGGAGTTCATAAGTTGACACAACCAACAGAAACCACATGCTCTCTGCATTGTTCAGAAAATTTCAATATCTAATACCAATAATAGTCACTGGCATCATAGAGAAAAGAGGAGACATGAACGAGTTCATAAGTTGACAAGACCATCAAAAGCAACGATGTGTTCAATGATATCGAGATGTAATCATCATCTGAACCACCATTGACACACTGATACTATACGGGTAATCCGCAGTTGAGTCATGGGGCCGTCTCAACTCTTTGATCCTCTTCATACATCGCTTTTCAAGATTCCCGACAAGGTTAATGTTGAAACACTTGCGTACATCAAGGTGTTCTTCCAGGTGAGGACAACCGTCAAGAATGGCATTCAAGCCAGTGTTGGTTAGTCCGTTACCCATAAGCTGGAGGTGGCGTAGTTTGGGCATGCTTTCAGCGATTGCTAGAGCATCATCATCACATTCGAGAAGGGGAATGTAGCCTACCTGGCTTATGTCATGGGCCAGCTCTGAGCCTAAGGAGTTTAGCTTCAATGTCTTTAGTTGTGGGCATGCATGGCCTATTGCTTTTAAATCCAGTTTAATCGAGGAGTGGAAGATCACGAGAGTTTCAAGCAGTGGAAGTTTCTCGATTCCGTTCATTACTCCTTTGTTCGTCATTGGTTCATAGATTGAAATTCCAAGACTTTTCAGATTACATGATCTGCAAATAATTACGTGAAGAGTTAAATCATTAAGAAGAGTAACAACAATCTGTTATTGAAAACAACGAACAAACACAATTATAAATTCTTATAGTACTAACTACTAATCAACTCAGAAGCATGTAAAATATGAAGAACAAAGCATAACATGTCACAGACCAATGCCTTTGAGTACATATGGCTTAAAAAAAATCAAACTGTATGCTTTAAGCAAGTCTATGACGAGAGTTCTATAAGATAATGATATTCTTATATATGCCAATAACCTAACTACTTGTTTTCTTTAACCATGACAAAGTATATGTAATTAATTAAGTATGATGAGAGTAATAGTGTCAAACAAAACAAGACTAGAACAATGTGAGAACAAAGGACCATTATAAATATATAACAGCGTTATAGCTAGCAACAATTACTTTGAAAAGAAAATTTGAAAACATTTACTCTAAAACACTATCAAGGCATGAAAATTAGTCTTCATATATATGCATATCTAATCATATCTATGCACATATTCTCGTGTAAATGACCAAAAGTAAATGAATATCCAAAGTCCATGGCTTAAAAAATCAAACTGTAATGATATGCTTGAATCAAAGCTATCATATGAGTTTTATAAGCCAATGACATTCTTATATATGCTAATAACCTAACTACTGGGGTTTTTCAACAATTACAAGTAAAGTTGTATATGATGATAGAGTAATAACGTTGTGAATTGTGAAACGAAACAAGACTAGAACAATATTGTGAGAACAAAGGACTATTATAAATTTATAACAGCGTCATAGGATGAAAATTAGCCTTGATATCTAAAACACTAATAAGGCATTTACTCTAAAACACTATTAAGGCATGAAAAGAATCGAAAACATTAACTCTAAAACTCTATTTAAGGCATGAAAAATTAGCCATCATATCTGTGCATATCCAACCGCAAACGTAGTAGTACATGAAACTAAACTTTCAATCAATGAATATCTAAAGTTCATTCTTAGCAGATCCTGAGGTCTGGTAAAAGAAAAAAGACATAATAACTTAGTTTAACTAAGAGAGAGAGAGAACCTATCGACGATGTAACTGAGGAGAGAATCGCTCACGAAGTGTTCAATGTTAATCTCTAGCAAGCCACCTTGGCTGAGATCAACAATGTGACGGCACATGCTCTCGAAATCGAACTCGTACATGAGGCAGTCTCGCAAGTTGATTTTCCGCCACATGGAAGGGTCTTTACAGATACGTCGCCACGCTCTGCACAGTTTCCGAGCGTTATCCAGTATATCAGTCACGCTAAGTCGGAGCAGGATCGAAGTCGTCAACTCCGGCGGAAGATCCACCCAGTTGATTCGCTCTTCATCGTCTTTCTTCAGAAACATAGTGGAGGTTGTCCTTCTCTTGTTTCTTTGCTCTTCATCTTCTTTCATCAGCAACGACTGCAACGTAGTGGAGGTTGCCATTTTCTTGTTTCTTCGCTCTTCGTTTTCTTTCATCATCAGCAACGAGGTTCTCATTTGTGAGGATAAGATTAGGTCAAATTAGTGAATAATAAGTGAAGTGTACGTAGTTTCGGACATTTGGGCTTCTGTCTCTAATTGAAAATCTGGTCGTCGTAGTATACGGTTCGATTCATGCCACGTCTGATTAGGTCTCAATAATCCTGAAGACTCAAGCAAGTCCAGCCACACATACTTTTGCCACCACATCACTGATATCGTCACGAACATTCTTAGACTCGTTTTTTTTTTTTTTTTTTTTTTTTTTTTTTT